>Ga0304730_1000015_pt1 | contig 239548 bp, 250 predicted proteins | sample M_130628_MF_Meta_FD_190474 | JGI IMG/M metagenome (GOLD analysis project Ga0304730, IMG submission 190474) | Freshwater microbial communities from Lake Montjoie, Canada to study carbon cycling - M_130628_MF_MetaG (v2) (version 2) | ecosystem: Environmental > Aquatic > Freshwater > Lake...
CACCAATAACAACACCAACAACACAGTCTGATAAATCTGTTCCAATTACTTCGGGTCAGCCATCTACTGCTGTTGTTGCATAAAAGCCCAACATAAACTGTGAAACATTAAAAAAAAAAAAATAATGTTTAATTGTTTTGTTGGGCTTATTGATTATTTTAGTGTAAGAAGATATTTTAGTTGATTGAGAGTACCAAGCATTTCATCTCTAATGTTAAGTAAATCTGTATCTTTTTCATTGAGAGCTGCTGGAATTTTGTCTTCTAACACTTCAATATAAGCATCAATATTTTCTTTGAAATTATTTGAATAATTAAATAATGAAATTTCAAATTTATCTTTTGCCACTGGTCTTTTGTATTTACCTATGTAAATTTCCATGAACGAGTCAATTAAGTCATCTAATTTTTCATATGCTTTACCAAGAGCTTTATGTTCCGCATAGCTTTCTGTTTGCCAATGATAAATTCTAAGTTGATTTTGTAATGTCAGAAATAATTCTACTAAGCTCATAATAAATATTTAATTAAAAATAGGGCTAAGCCCTATTTTTAATTAAGATTATCTTTTTTTATTTTAGGACTACAGACTTTTCATGTCCTACCCTAACATCAGGATCGACATAGCATTTAATTCCCTTATCTCTAAGTTCCAAGAAAAAGCTTGCATCTTCGCTTGAAAAGTCATAAATAGAACCGCCCTTAAGTTCATGAAATTGAGGTTTAAAGAATGGGTAACTAAATGATTCATGAACACCATATCTGACCATTAGCCAGCCAAAACCAATGTAAACACATTCAAACACGCCACCATTTTTTTGTGTTTCAGGAAGTTTTGATTTTTTCTCCATTTGATCTAAAGTTAAAAATTGGAATGATCCATTATTTTGGAAATAATCTTCATCCCATTCATCAACACAAGTAGTGTGATGTCCATCTGCCATTAAATAAACTCCGGAAAGCAATTGCATATTTGGATTTTTTTGCATTCTTTCAAGAAGTTTAAAGAAATCTTCTGGTGCAAAAACAATATCTGAGTCGATCCACATGATGTAATCATAAGTGAATTCGCCATTAAATGGTTTTTGGTCTCTCCCTCTTAAAACGTGTGCTCTCAAGCAAGCTGTACGAGCGTAGTAAACTACAGGGCTGTATGCATTGCTGAGCGCAAAAGAGATACCATTTTGGTACATAGCGTTACAGAGATTAGTCCAACTTTGCAAAAAATTTGCAGTAAATTCCCGCCCAGGAATACAAAAAATCACATTAATATGAGGTTTTTGACCTGGAACGGGTTGTGTTGGAATAGTTTGAGTGTATAGATTTGCTGCTTTAGCTTTTTCTTCGTTTGAAACTGAATCGAGTTTAAACTTCATAAAGTTATTTTACAGGATTTTTCAGTTCTTTTCTTCTTTCCATTGCTTTTCTTCGTTTTTTTACAGAAGGTTTTTCATATCTTGAGCGATCCTTAAGTTCTTTTAGAACTCCATCTTGAACAACAGCTGTGTTGAATCTTCTAAGAAGAGAATCGATATTTTCATTTTGTCTTGCTACTACCTTAATCATATTTACCTTAAAAAATCAAAATTTGATTTTAAAATAATAAAGCCAGAATTACATGAATTAGTTAAATCAAAAACAATTTCAAAATTGAACTTTTCAATAAATAATTTAATAACATCATCAGCTTTACAAATCAAACGTTGATCAATTATATAATACGAATTATTTTTGAAAAACATTCCAGAAATATTTTCGCCAAGAATTTTTAATTCTTCCACTTTACTCAATTTTTTTGTATCTATTCCAAGATATTCAATTAAAGAAATGGTTTTTTCATCAATTAAATCTTCAATATCTATAGCAGGGGTTATTTTAGCTTTTAAAAACAAATTTCTTTTTTTAACTTTTGGTTTAAAGAGCCATTTTCCGCCGCCAACATAAAAAAATGATGAATAATCACCTTTAATTTTAAGCCTAACCATTTTATTGGGAAAAAACTCATCAAATTTTTTAGTGAGAGAACTGATGCTTGAGTTTTCATCAACTTCTAGGCAAACAAAAGGCTCTTCAGAATTTTCATTCATACTTAATATACGGGAGCTTTCAAGTGTAATTGTTTAAATTTAAGAATATTTTTCAGTGAAGATATTTTTTCAATTGAGTAGATATATGTAGTGGCGAAATGTTCTCTATCAACAAAAAAGCCAACAGTTTGATATTTGAAATTAACGCATTCTATTATTTTTATTTTTGCATTAAAAAGACTTTTAAGTTTAGACAAATTATTCTCAGAAATATGTTCTCCAAAGTATATATAAGGTGCTGAGGTAGTTAGGCACTTATTTAAAATTTGTTCTTTGTCACCTGTTGCTATGCAACAATCTTCCAGATTGTGTTTGTTTAGTTTTATGTTTAGAAAATCATCAATGTTTTCATCATTGATTGGTAGAAGCATATCTTGCCGATAATAAGATTTGAAATTTGGCTTTAAATCTTTGATTAAGATAATTGGTTGTTTATCAAGAATAAGACTAGCTTTTCCAAATGCTCTAAGTTCTTTGAAAATAATTATTGCACTAGTTTGATCTTGAGGAACAATTATTAACCATTTCACACAATCTGATAAAATATTTTTCCAATAATTTTCTATAAATTGATTAGACTCTTTATAAATGAGAACAAGCTCTGGGTTATCACCTTCTTTCATCAATTTGCTTTGTATCAATTGATTATTTTTTGCATGTAATTCGAAATAGTTTCCAAAAATTTTGTATGTGTTTAGATCATTTTGAAGCAAAATAAAAAACAAGCAGTAATCTAGCATCTATAATTTTATACAAGCATTAATACAAAGTCACTTAAATTATAAAAGGTAATTTGGTTATTTTTAAGAAAGAAACAATAGGAGCAAGTAGAAAAATGCCAAGAAAAAATGTACCACACAGAGTTGATGAAGTTGCTGATGCAATTGTTGAAAAAATGAAAAAAAGCAAGAAAAAAATGTCTGAAGAAAAAATGTATGACATTGCTTATGGTACAGCTTGGAAACAATTTTACAAAGAAAATCCTGGCTCAGAAAAGAAAAGAAAAGAAAAGAAAAAAACTTCTGAGGTTGTTAACTACTTAAAAGTTGCTCAATTATTTGATGATTTAGGTTTACCACATTATGCTGATTTATACAATGATATCAGTTAGTTGATTTCACCCACACTTCTAAAGACTTAATTGTACCAAGCCCATTAATTGATCCAGAAGTGATGCCCATAGAAGTAATACCTGTTGCTCTATAAGTTGAATTATTATAAATACCTATATTTAACCTTCCAGTGTTGTTTGCGGGGGACAACGTGACCAAAGTGGTAACCCCTGTTGAAAGATAAACTGTAATTCCGATTGTAGAAAAGATACTAGTAGCTGCAGATCCTGTGATAGCGGCTGTGCCAAATCTAAATTCCAAGTATTCTGTGTTTTTCAAGGGTCTGAAAGCAAAAAGAGTAGTCGTTGATGTGCTAATTGGACCAGACAGTGTAATAGTGTTAGTGTTATATAAACCTACAACAGAAGTTGATAAAGATATTTGTGAAGAACTTGGTAATCCGCTTGCTGTTGAAGCTATAATAATATCACCATTCATAGCAAAATTAGAAACAGGCGAAAAACCAGAAATAGTTACATTATTGCCAGAAACTGTTGAAATTGAGGCTATATTTTGTTTATTAGTAATAGCGGATGTTGCTGGATAAAAAATTAAGCTAGATCCATTGAATGATGCAAACCCAATTTGTTGAACAAGTTCTTGGGCGTTAGCTTGATACCAAGATTCTTTATATGAATTTTGCCACGGAATATTTCTTGTTATTCTTAATCCATTAAACCAATCTCTAAGGCTTGAAGAATAGGTATTATTAAAAAAATTGTTTAAAGTTTGATTTACGGTTTTTGCAATATTTAATGCACCAGTAGAGTAAGTATTTTCGTTTGATAAATGTGCATTAACTACACTTATACCATTTGCCACTTCTGTGGTAGACATACTAGCTAAAAAAAGTTGTCTAGATGCTATATAAGTAATAAGTGTTGAAGATGGATTATATACTTCATCAAACCCTTTGGCATAAGCTGTACCAATAGTAGCTTGATAAGAATTAAAAAAACTTGTATCAGAAATAGCCATCCTGATACAAGTTTATGACAATTAGATTAGTTTTCCTTCTTTACTTGCATTGCAGCAACCATAGCTTTCACTTCAGGTTGCTTGAAAAGATTGAACATTAATTGGTCAATACCAACAGCTGTCCAAAGACCTTGTGGAAGAAGTTTAACACCTGCTTGAATAGCAGACTGAACGTCGTGTGAGGCAAGCCACTCTGTGCTGAAGCCATTCAAGAAGAAAGTCAGCAAGAGGATAATCAGCTTGGTAAGTAATGGCGAAATTTTAAAGTCATTAAAGTACTTCATAATTATATTATACGATTTTTATGGCGAAGAATTGCATTGTTATGGAAACTTTCTAGATTATTCGCACCAGAATAGCTCAATGCAGATTTGATTCCAGCTAAAAATTCTCTCAAAACGTCTGAAGTTTCACCAACATATGGCATTCTAATTGCTTTACCTTCAGGTGCCACATGTGTTTTTTTGCCACTAAAAAATTTATCGATGGCTGTTTTAGATGACATTCCATAGTACAGTTTGTAAGAACTTCCATCAGGATCGTGTACGAGTTCGGAAGGTGAATCAGAAGTTGGTGCCAAAACGCTGCCTAAGCAAACAAAATCTGCTCCAGCCGCTAAAGCTTTAGAGGCATCTCCTGAAGTTGCAATACCACCATCAGCTATAATTGATGCTGTAGTTTTTTGAGACGCGCATTCATACACTGATTGAAGAGTGGGTACATGGTGACCTGTGACATATTTTGTTGTGCATGCTTTTCCTCCAGCAACACCCACTCTTACACTATCTGCGCCATGATCTGTTAAAAACTGATAGCCTTCAGCGGTAGCAACATTTCCAGCTACCACTGTATCAAATCCAATTTTTTTAACTTTGGTCACAAACTCTCCCATTTTTTTAGAGTGACCATGAGCAATATCAACTAAAACAATTGCGTCATTGCCCAAGAGATAAAAAATATCTTTAGCTGTATTGAGATCATGTTCTTTAACACCAATTGAAAAAGCAAAATATTTCATTTTGCCAGTGTGTGTGACAGTAAGATCTATCAAGTCATCACGAGTTAAAAACCTATGGTGAAAAGCGATAGAGCCACTTTTGTCAAAAGTGTGAGCCATTTTTTCACCAACAACCGAAGCCATATTTGAAGCTATTACTGGATGTTTAAGAGTGACAGAAGGTGACAATTTGCTAGATAAAATTGGATTAGCTCTGCTTTCTATTTCAGAATATCTTGGTTCTAGCCAAACATCATCAAATGATAATAAGTTACATGATTTTAACACAAATAATATACGAATTTTTTTTATTCTTCGTCATCATTTTCTTTAATAATTTCTGCAACAGACTCACAAGAATCAAATTTTTCTGCTATTTTCATCCAATCTTTAATATCAATTGATTCCCAGCCAATATCTGCAATGCTATATTTGAGATAATCTAAATATTCTTCTTTATTATTACAAGGGCAATCTTTGAGAAATTTTTCATCAAGTGGGGCTATTTCATCTTCAAATTCTTCTGAAAATAATAAAGTTTCAAGAATATATTCACTTGCAAATCTTTTATCTTCATAAGTTTTCCCAGTTGAAAATTTTAATTTAATATTAACTTTTTCTTTTAAGTTTGTTACACTTGCTTTATCTAAAAGATGCAAATATTTCATCAACACTTTTTTGCAATAAGCGGCGGAAAGATCTTTCAATCCCGTTTTTTCATCATCGGAATTTATTTTATTATATATAGAGTCAAGCAAAGCTGGTTTCATTTTTACCTCATTGTTGTATTTATCAAATACTCTGGAATCATATTAAAAACCTCTACTCCAGTATTTGGAATATCAATAACAACATGCTTACCATCAATAATTACAGGAAGATTTAACACTTCCCTTGGGAATAATTTTTCAATCATTTGTGGTGTCAATAAGTCATCAAATTCCCAACTTCCTTTTAAATCAAAAAAATGATCATGATACATTTTTAGGCAATTTTTAAAAGATGTTTCTATTTTGATCCCTTCTGATTTTACAAGTTTTTCAACAAAATTATTACTGGCAGTTTTTGGGTTAGATTTGCCTCCTTGTGAAGGAGTGTAATTTGTCATGTGTGGGCTTTTGCCTTTTCGTTTCTTTTTTTCGTTTTTTCGTTTTGCTTTAATTCTATTTTTTCTTTCTTTTTCGTCTAAAGTTTTTGCTTTAGAAGCTGGGGTACAAACTGGATATTTACCTTTATCAGCATCAGATCGACCACATTCTTCATAGCCTCCTCCTTTTTTAGGTCTTGAGACATCAACCCACTTCTCTTCATCAAACCATTTTTTGAGATCAGCTTCACGAAAAATGTTCATTACTTTTTGCGATAACCTCCGCCTCTTGATTTATATGTTTTAACAACCCAGGCATTTGCATAAGCGCTAGGGTAAACATCAAATTTCTTTTTAGCCTCAGATTTTACACGGTTGTAAAGTTCCATATTAGTTGGAACATTTTTTGATGTACCTTTGTATTCAGGCGATTTTTTCTTCTTAGCTAATCGCAAAGCAAAATCTAGCATTCTTTCAGCTAAAACAATATTTCCACTTTTATATTCTTGAATACTTTGTTCTACAATTTGAGCAATTCTGAGCATAATAATTAATTCTAATCATTTTCTTCAACTTCCTCTACTGAGTAAGAGCTAATAAATCTTTCCCAAGAAAGATCATTTCCTGACTTAAACAAATCGTCTCGATTAGAATGCAATACCGTTTTAAGCTCATTTTCTATCCAAAATTTAAATTTTTTCTTGTCAAAAGACATAGGAACCCATTTAAGTTGTCCAACAAGTAAGCCGCTATCTTCATTTTTGGCAAAAGAAAAGGTATCTGGCTGAAAAACAATCAATCCAAGCCCATCAATTTTTTTAGGATCACCATGAAGGGGATTTTCTAAACAATAGGCATAAGCCATTAATTGTAAGAAATAAATGTTTGCTAATTTTGGCGAAATGTGAGTGGTTTTATAATCAACAACAAAATAATTACCATTATTAGTGTCTAATAAACAGTCAATTTTGCCTTTAAAGCCAACTTTATAATCCCCTAAAGTAAACAATTTACTTTGCACGTTAATATCCTCATGCGTAATTTTACCTGACGGAGCACCTTGAACTATTTCAGTACATTCTACTTCATCAAATGCTTGCCTCATACACAAATCAATTGTTGTAAATACAGCTGGAAAAGCCAGTTTAGGTCTTTGTATTTTTAAAATATACTTATCATAAAATCCAACTTTAGAATCTGACCAAAAATACGACAGGTCTGAGGGCGAAATCCAAATTTCTTTATTCATTTAGTTTTTTTACGAACAATTTTCTGAATAGGTTTCGTCTTTTTTTTTGAAATTGTTTTTTTTGAAAGTTTTACAATTTGATCTTCATTTTTTTCAGAAAATCTTTCAAAAAAGTTTGTTCTTGTTTCAAGCGGATGTCTAAATCTAAAAATTTCAATTTTACAACCTGGGTTAGTTTTGCTTGGTTCTGTTATCATATGCGAGCCGAAATCACACCAGTGTATAAGTATGTCATTAAAAACAACGCCATATTTTTCTAAAATATCACCTATTGCTTGTTGATAGCCAACTTCATCACCCAACACCCATGTATCTGTTGTAATTGTTAACTTTACTGCAACTCCGCAAGCTAGAGGTTTTTCGCCTTTATTTTTCCAAACACTTTCAAACAATTCTTGGCAATTCAATTCATATTTTTCAAATCTTTCAGAAGGCAAAATTTTAGAAAATTTACCTCTTCTTACAAGTCTTTGTGAAGTTTTTTTTGTAGCCGGTCTACCAGGCACAAAAAATTCTAAAATTTTTTCACCATCTTTCAAATCAAAATGTTTATCCACTCTATTATTTGTACATTAATTGAATAAATCAGAGTAAAAAAGATTATTTAAAGATGGATAATAAGTGGCTCCATTGAAACTAAATGCTATATTTGTTGTAATTAGGTTTTCGGGATTCAAATCAAACGCTTTACTATTACATATCATAGGTAATTGCATTCTAACTAAAACTAAATTAGAAAGAGATAAATTAATTAAAGTTTCATAATGAGAAAATTCTGATGGATTAAAATAAGCCGGTATTGTATATTGTTCAAAACCTATTACTGAAAACTTGTTACTAATTTGATAATTTTTGAAATTAAACGTAATAAAATTCCCAACATTGATTAGTTTTTCTGGAGAATACTCGAAATTAATTTCAAAATTTGTTGAATTTAAAAATATTCCTGAGTTGCCAGAATTAAATTGATAAGAATTTACATTAGGCTCTTCAATTGTAAAACCAACTAACGTGTCATAATTTTTACACAATCTTCCCAAAATGTACTCTGACTGTGCGGGTAAATCGCTGAATGGAAAATAATAACTATTGATCCAAAATTCTGAGTTTGTTAATCTGTTTAATGGGATACTAGATTCTATGATTAAAGTTTGCATGATTTGATCCTGATTAGACTGTATAGAATATTTTTTCAAAGCCACGTAATTTGAAATTAAGGAAGTATTATAATCTACATCTGATGGATAATGATGAAGTTTTTGCCATTGCCAGTTAGACAATTTAAGTGCTAAGTAATTTAAACAATTGTATCTCAAAAAACCTGGGTTTCCTCCAATTTGTTCAACAATTATTGGAGCTTCAATAGTGTAAGTATAAATTGGCGAGGAAATATCATGAACTAAAATACCTGGTTTTCCCTGAATCATAAGTTTTTGTTGAGCTGAGTTATTTTCAGAAATTTCAAATTTACTTGCTAAAACTTTAACAATAGAATTCAGTGAAGTAGGAATTCCAAGTCTTTGGAAAAACTGCCAAAAATCTAACTCAACCACGTAATATGTGGAATAATACGAAGCTGGTAACACTGGTATAATATTTTATTCTGATGTTAAATAGTCCGGTCCTAATTTGTATAAAGAAATTATGTTTGATAAAAAAGCTTATGTTAAAGAAAAAATTTTCAAAAAACTATTACAATCTGAAATTTATAATTCAAAAGCTGATGAAGATGGAGTAAATAACCTATTAGATATTTGCTCTGTAGATTTGTCGCCAATTAAAGGAGAAACTTTAGAAGAATCTACTTTAGGCTGGAAAAAATTTTGCGAAATAATTGAGAATTTGATTTCAGAAAATCAAGATTTAAATTATGAAAATTTTAAGTTGAAATACAATAATTATGAAAATTTTAAATTGAAATACAATGAATTTAGCTCAGAAAAGGAGAAAGTGTCTCCTATTTCAGATTTGGCACACATTGTAGATGAAAATTCATTTCAACCAAACAAATTGAATTTATCAAGGGTGTTAGAAAATGCGGAAGAGTTAGATCTTTTTGAAGCGTTTGATCCTTCATACATAACAGAGCATGGTTTGCGAATGTCTGGAGTAATAGATTTAGATTCGACAAGTTTAGATGGCGAGGATATAATTGTAGATCAATCTGACAATATTCCTGTAATTATTTTAAACAATAAAGAAGATAAAATTGTCAGCCCTTATCCTGGGTCAAATGAAATTTTTCAAATTAATAGTTATACTTGGTTAGATATTGATGCCGAAAAAGAATTTAAAGTTTTCTATTCAGAAGATTCACGGTAAACAATTGTATACACAGGATTAAGTGATTTTTTTATATCAACAATTTCATCATAAATTATTTCTTGATTATTTTTAAGTTCTACAAATTGAGTTTTTAAGTCTTTTAAGTGATTTGAGTTTGATAGGAATAAGTCACATAAAATTTCCCCAAGATCGTTCAAATCGCCTTTTCCTTCTTCAAATTTTTTTTTGAGTTCTTCTAATCTTTTTGATGTCATTTTTCTTTGAATTCCACTTGTTTGTCATCGAGCATTATTTTTGTATCACCTTCAGCCATGTCAGAATTTTCCATTTGTGTTTTCATATCTATTATTTGAGTATTGAGTGCATCTAATTTATTATTAAGTTGTTGCTGCGGTGTCACTTTCTTTTTTGTGAGGCTAAAATTAGCCGCAAAAATTTTCTTTTCAGCTTGATCTGCAAGATCATACAAGCCCTTTTTATCTAAATAATTGACAAATTCAAAAATATTCATCGTCCAATTTTAATTTTTGGGTACACAGCTTGGTTTTCAGCATCTTGTGCGTGTACAATAAGATCAACAAGTTCACTAATTTTCTTTAAGGCTTCAGAATTAGTAAAATCAATTTTGCCTCTACATTCGTATATTTTATCAAGAACAATGTCTCTGTCAATTTTAACTATAGGCATATTTTATTTTTCTCACAATGTCTGATTTTCCCTTGAACCAAATAATAAAATCTGAAACAAGTTGGATTTGTAATGTTTTTGAGTTTGACAGAATAAATGCTGGCGGTTTATATTTGTCTTTTCAGGATTTTGAATTTATGGATGTTGAGCCATTTACTGAACAAAATTTCAGATTATATAGAAAGACAAAGAAGATTGTGTTATCTTCAGGGGGGCAAATTGATTATAACTTTTGCGCACTTAGATTAAGATATGACTATTGGAAGTGTCTTTTATGCCAGAAATTGAGCAAAATTTCTGAATCAAAATGTTATTGCCTTACGTATAGTAATTGTTGGTCGCCAATTGACGGAGTGATTACAGGGGCGTCATTTTCTAATGAACTTTTGTTTTTGTATCATTTTGAAGAAAACGCATTTTCAAATTTAATTTTATGAACAGATATATAAAAACCATTACTCTTGAAAATTTTCAGAGCTATAAAAATCAGGTTATAACTTGTAAGCCAGGGCTCAATTTGTTAATTGGTACTTCGGATTCAGGTAAATCTGCTATTTTAAGAGCAATTTCTTTTGTTCTTTATAATCATCCCAAAAAAGACACCCTCATTCATTGGGGAGAAAAAGAAACTTCAGTAACTTTAGAGTTTAGTGATGGTGTGAAAGTAACAAGAATCAAAGGTGATGGGAAAAATGATATCATTGCAATTGACTCTACAGGCAAAAAAATACCTAAAGTAAAAATTGATAAAGATATTCCAGACGAAATAAAAGAACTTTTAGGAAATCCACCACAAGATGATTTCAATGGGCTAATTTCTTACTCAGATCAATTTTCAAAATTATTCTTAGTTGATTTGTCTCCTAGCGATTTGCCAAGATCCCTGTCACACTTAACAGGAATAGAAGTTCTTGAAGAATCAGCAAAGCAGTTAATGTCAAACTATAAAGCTATAGAAAAACAAACTAAAGCTGATGAAAAAGAATATAAAAGTTTATTAGAAGAATTTCAATCTTATAGTTATGTCGATGATTACCAAACTAAAGTTTATGATTTAGATTTAAAATTCCAAGAGTTATTAGGCATTGAATCAAATATAACACAGTTTTCAAAATATATTGATGGTATTGATTTAACTTTAGATGAAAGCGTGTTAGATAACATACAAAGTTTGATTGATAAAATTGATCAAGTTTTGTCTAATTTTAAAACCGCAAATCAATTGGCAGAAACTTTAAAAGATTTACAAATGTACAATTCTTTAAATGTAAATCATGTTGATGAACAATGCTTAGATAAACTTGATAAAATTATTGAGAAAATTGACGAAGAAATGTCTGTAATCACTAACCAAAATAAAATCATAAAAGATATTTCTACTTTAAATCAATTTAATAAAAATTATGAATTGATTAAACAAAGTGGTCAAAAGTTCTCAACAGAATATAAACAAATTATGAACAATATAACACAATCTGAACAAGACTTGAAAGAATTTAAAGAGTTTTTGATTAAAGAAAAAATTCAATGCGAAACATGCGGGAGTATGTTAAAATGATCAAAAAATTTCTTGTTATTGGTGACAATCATTTAGATTCTAGGACTCCACAAAACCGATTAGATAATTATATGGAATCTGGCTTAATGGAATTAAAAGAAAGTTTAATGATTGCTAAAGCGGCTAAGGTTGATTTTTGCGTTTTTCTTGGTGACATTTTTAACAGAATTGAAGTAGGAGGAGAATGTAGAAATAGAGCGTTAGAAATTCTTGCAGGAGATGAAGATGGTGATTGGGGTTTTGAAAAGTATGTAGTAATTGGTAATCATGATATTGCACACAATCCAAACAATATAGAAAAATCTGCTTTACAAACATTAATTTCATCTAAAGTAATAAAATGTGTTGATAGTTTAGCTGATTTGTCAATAAGATTTTGGCATTTCACTCCAGACTTAGATAGTAAATTGTCTGAGGGTGTGTTGGAATCCTATGATGAAAAAATAATGTTTTTGCATGCGTCAATTGTGGATAAACCATTCATTTTTGACCATATTTTGTTTAGTGATTTAAAAACAAATCCCTCAACAAAAGTGATTTTTTCTGGTCACATTCACAAAAAAATGCAAGCTGAAAAACCTGGTTTGAAATTTTTAAATCCGGGATCACTTGGTAGACCTGAGATTTCTGCAGATTATGAAAAAAATAAAGTTAGTGTTTTACTTTGCCAATTCAATTATGATACTGATGAATTCAAGTATCGCGAAGTTGAATTGAAATATTCTTTGCCTTATGATGTTGTTTTTGATATAGAAAAAAATAAACAGAAAAAAGTTGAAAACAAAAACACTGAACTTTTCATCAAAGCAATATCTGACATAGATGTTTCCACTACAATCTCTGGGGATATTAAAGAAGATTTAATTGCTTATGCAAATAAAATTAATACACATGAAGACGTAGTAAAAGAAGCAATCAACGCTATTAACATAATAAAAACAGGAGGAAATCTATGAATTATTCTGAAAAATTAAAAGAAAAAGAAACAAAACTAATAACACTCAGGGCGCAAGCTCTTGCCAAAAAGCAATCTGTTGAAGAAATGCTAGAAAAAAGAAATAAAGCTGAAATTGAAGTGATGTCATTGTTTAATATCTCGCTGTCAGAAGTTCCAAACAAATTAATTGAATATCAAACACAATTAAAGGAAATTAGCGAAAAATTAAACCAGGAGGTTGACGAAATTGAGTCCGAATTTGCAAAAATTAAATGCTAAAATCACTTTATTTAACAATAAAATTTCTCAAACAAAAGGTGTAAGAGAAAGAATCGAAGTTCAATGTGATAAGTTAAAAACCAAAATTGACTCTGATGTAATTGAGTCTAAGAATAAAAAAGATGCACATCTTTTGCTTTTAGGTTTCATTTCTCAACGAAGAGAAAATGCAATAAAGTCAATTGAAGAAACTGGAACTTATGCATTGAGAGCTATTTATGAAGATGATAGAAAATTAGTATTTTTAAAAAATGAGGATAAAAAAAATTCAGCCGCTTTCAAAATGGAAATTGGTATTGAATCAACTTTGAATTCAGAGAGAATTATTACTGGCTTAAAAGATGAAAGAGGAGGCGGTGTTTGTGAAGCTGCTTCATTTACATTAAGATTTGCTGCATTAGAATGGTTAAAATATAATGGTCCATTGCTTTTAGATGAATCTTTTAAATCTATGTCTTCTGATGAAAAAATTGAAAATGTTGCCAGGTTGATGCAACAGTATGTTTCTAATTCTGGTAGGCAAATTTTTTATGCCACTCACATGGAACATGTTTTCGGGCATTATGCGGATCATTCTATTTTCGTCAAACAAAACGATGGTGTTTCAGAAGTAACTTACTTAAAATGAACAATTTAGATAATATTATTATTAACATTGCAAATGATTGGCATAACAATCTCACTTCATTTGAGGAAAAGGATATTGTTAAGTATGAGTTTGCTAAAAATAAATTTAGAACTAAATATTTGACAAGAACTGGGGAGTTTTTAAAAATGTCAAAATCTTTTGAAACTATTACTTTTAATAAAATCTGCAGTGAACTCTCAAAAAAGTATGAAGTCACTGAGGAGCTTTTAGATGAATATTTAGAGTGGTGTTTTGACAATTATGATTTCTTTTTGAAGAAGTATAAAAATTTTAGCTTAACATCGTGCGTGGCTTTTGCTAAAGAGTGGGATAAAAATTTTTTGAATTTCAAGTTCGTGGACAAATATACATTAGAGAGTTTAAAAAATGTTAAAGTCAGTGAAAAAATATTTAGCGCTTTTGAGGTCTATGGAATTCCTTTATCTTCAACAAAATTAATGTTAGAGTCATCTAGTGATCACAAAAAGCTTCAAAAACTTGTCATAAATAAGTTGTCTGAATTGACAAAAAATAAAGATGATTTAAATAGATTAAAAAATATGTTAAGGACAACAGTAGAAAATGCACCGTATTCTTCAGAAATATTATTTTGGAATTACGAACAATCTTTTGAAAAATTGTTTATGTACTTCAAGAGTGAGCCTTGGTGTCCAAAATGATAAAAATTAATGAATATAAAGCAGAACTAGAAAATCAAATTAAATCAAATAGGTCTTTAATATATATAACCACGCATGAAGAGCATAGAGTTGATGACATTGTTCAAGAAATAGCTTGCAACCGAGCAAAACCTTGGTCTTTTGTTTACTGGGACATTGCATCAGGTGGGATAACAAATTCAAATGCTTTCAAGATTGATTCAAATATGGATCAGACAGAAATCCTTGAATGGTTCAATAATTTGATTGTTGAAAAAGATGATTTTTGTATTTTAGTTTTACATGATTTTTATAAATTTTTAGCACCTGAAGGTCATCCCGGTCAAGTTGAAATAGTAACAATCAGAGCTTTAAAAAATTTAATTGAGAAATGTAACACTGAAAGAAAATGTGTGATTATTACTGGTGCAAAATATTTCCTGCCTATAGAATTTGAAAAATTAGTTTGTTTATTAGATTTACCTCTTCCTGAAAAAGAATTAATAAATGAAAAAATGATTTCTATAATTGCACAAGTTAAAAAAAGAACAGAATTAAAAAACTTCAACACAAACTACACCCAGGATCAATTAGAAAGTATTACAAGAGCTTTCCAGGGTCTTTCTTTAAAAGAAATTGAAATGATTTCCACATATTTTATTCTTACAGAAAAAGAGTTCTGCCCAAAAAAAATTGCTTCTAAAAAACAAGACATCATAAAGCAATCGGGAATTTTAGAATGGATTGAGCTAGAATTTGATTTAAGCAAAGTGGGTGGATTAGCAAACCTTAAAAATTGGTTAATAAAAAGACGAGATGCTTTTTCAGATATTGCTAAAGAATATGGCTTGCCAGAGAACCCTAAAGGTTTAATGATAATAGGAATACAGGGCGCAGGTAAATCACAAGTTTCAAAAGCTATTGCTTCTTTCTGGCAATTGCCATTACTAAGGTTGGATGTAGGTAGGGTTTTCAGTGGAATTGTTGGGAGTTCAGAAGAGAACCTACGTTCTGTAATTAAAACTGCAGAATCTATTGCTCCTTGCATAATGTGGGTGGACGAAATTGATAAAGCGTTTTCTAACGTCGGTAATGCAGGAGATTCTGGAACGTCTTCGAGAATTTTTGGAACATTTTTAACTTGGATGCAAGAAAAAAAATCTCCAGTGTTTGTTGTCGCAACAGCTAATGTGGTTGCAAATATACCTCCAGAATTGATAAGAAAAGGCAGATTTGACGATATATTTTTTGTTGATTTACCTGATGATGAAGAAAGGAAAGAAATTTGGGTAATTCATCTTGAGCAAAGAAATTTCAGTCAAAATAATTTTGATTTAAAAAAGCTAGTTTCTAATTCTAAAGGTTTTACAGGGGCTGAAATTGAAGCGGCAATTGTTTCTGCCATGTATGAAGGATTTTCCGACAACAAAAGACCTATTAGCACCGTAGATATAATAAAGGAATTAAAAGAATCTGTCCCTATTTATATAACAATGAAGGAGAAGATCGAAGAGTTGAGAGATTGGGCAAGTAAAAGAGCTCGAAACGCCTCTAAGTCTAAAAATGTAGTGATTCTAAAAGATTATGTTCCTGAAAATGTGCTAGAAGAAGAAGAATTATGAATGAATTTAATAATTTGAATACTACTGAACTTAAAAAAATAGATTTTGAAAAAAAACTTTGTAAAGTTTTTTCTGACTCCGGTATACCTAAAAAATATCATTTTAAATCAATTGAAACAGATTGGTCTATCATTTATTCACCAAAAGGAAAGCTTACAGGTGTGGCTAAGAAAAGAAGTGAAGCCATACACAAATTTGTAATCGATTACACTAATTCATTAGACAATATAATGGATGGCAATGGGCTAAAAGTAAAATTCCGAAACTCCATTGAAACCGTTACAGATTTAATTTTAGATGGCACAAAATCTTCAGGAAAAACTTTTTTACTTTCGATCATTGCTCAGTCTGCAATTAAAAAAGGCTACAGCGTAAAATTTGTTGAATGGTCAGATTTCTTAGATAGATTTCAATCATTTGATTCAAGAGCTAGTAATGAAGATTTTTTTTATGATTGTTTAAATGTAAGTATGTTAATTTTTGATTCAATCTATCAATATGAAATAAACAATAAGTTTTTTATTGTTCAATTAGATAGACTAATATCCACAAGATTAAATGCAGGTAAAATTACTTTATGCTCAATTGACACTGTAAATAATCAAAATCCCACATTTGGTTTTGTTTGGAATAAGTTTACACGAGAAACATTCACCTTTAAATTGCCTGAGGCTTCACTGAAATGAAAATTAATCAAAGAGATATAGAATTTAAAATTTTGAAATGCATTACATCCGTAGATGGTGCTGTAGATATTGCTGTAGAAAAATCACTTAAAGAATATCATTTTTTGACCAAGGAGCCAGGTTCTGACATTTCTTTTACTGGAAAACTTTTTAAATTATGTTGTGATTATTCTACTGAATCTGGTGGATACAAACTAACTGAAACTGTGTTAGAAAGTTTGTTAAGGAGAAAAAACTTAAAACCCACTACACAATCTAAGTTTATAAATTTATGGACAGAAATCTCTCTTGAAGAAACCTCTCTTGATGAACTTTCACATTTAATTGAATTGATAAAGGGAAGATATTGTGTTAAGTTACAGTCTGAAATGGTTGATAAAATGACTGATTATGTTAATAATGATCAAGTCAAAGAATCAATTTCATTAATTACAGATTATGTAAACATAATGAATGAAGAACAAGATGAATTTTTAAAAGACAAAGTGGAATTTGATATGTCAAAAGCTAATGAATTCTTTTTTGAGGAGTATGATAATCGTGCCGCCAACATGGATTTGTTTAAGGGAATTAATTCTGGATTGTCACAAATTGATCAAAAAACTTTTGGCTGGATGCCATCACAATTAATTTGCCTTCTAGCACCTAGTTCCGGTGGTAAATCAGTGCAGTTATTAAACTGGGCAGATCATGCTCACAGAGTTTGTAAAAAAAATGTTTTATATTTTTCATTTGAAATGTCTTCTTGGCTTTGTAAATTAAGGCATGCCTCCTTGATTTCCGAAGTTGATTACAGTAGATTAAAAAGCATTACCATTACGCCATCAGAGCGCGAAAAAGTAGAAAAATCTTTATCTGAACTTAATAATGGAAAATACTTTGAGTATCTTGAAGCAATTGAAGATCCCACGCCGGAATTCATTGAGCAAAAAATTCGTGAAATTTCTTCAAAGAAAGGTAAACCAGATCTTGTTGTTGCAGACTATATTGGGAACATGACCACACGATCTACAAGTAAAAATGCAAAACATTGGGAAAAAAACGGTGATGCAGCTGAAGGTTTATTTAAAGTGGCAAAAAGATATGGAATTCCTGTTATAACAGCTCAACAAGTTAATCGAGATTCCATTAAAGAAAATCGTAAAAGAAAAGAAGATGGTAAAGCTGCGGCTTACTACCAAGATGCAGCTTCGGGTGACCAAAGATTAATGCACCTTGCAACTTATGTTATTGGAATGGAACCAAATAAAGAAGATCAACTTTGTTGGTATCATCCTGTTAAAATGCGTGATGCTTGGTTTGTGCCTTTTGCTGCTAAATGGGTTCCTGAGTATAATAAGGTTGAGGAACTCACTGATTCTCAACAATCTGCATTAGATTTAATCAAATCTGCAGATGTTAAAAATGCTAATAGTGATTATGCAAAACCAATAAAACAGTATGAAGATTTAGAAACTGATTTATCTAATTGGACGGTTGGAATTGATTTTTGATTATAATGATTTGAATACAATGTTTCATGCTGATTCATGGCTAGAAGAAAATTATGGTTGTGAATTTTACAAATCAGCAAATGGTAATTTAATGTGTTCTTGTCCATTTGATGATCATGCAGATTCAAGCCCATCTTTTGGAATTCACTTAGAAAAAGGTTTGTATAAATGCTTTGGCTGTGGGCGTGAAGGTTCTTTAATTAATTTGGTTTCTGATTTAATGAAGATTAATTTTTTTCAAGCAATTAATATTATTGCTAATTTTGAAGGATTGAATTTAGATAATATTGACTCTCTGACAGTGAAAAATGAGAAATTCAAAAAGGCTTTAACTGAAGCTGATAATGAAGAAAATAAGAAAAATAAACTGATTTTGAAAGCAACTATTATTATTAAAAAAATTATGAAAAATGATTTTGAAAAAGCAGATAAAATGTATAAAACAATGGATGATTTCATTAAGGAACAGAAATTTGATGAAATCAAGGATTTAATCAATGGATGCGCTTGAAGATGCACTTGGAAAAAAAATAATAGATCTCCACACTCTTGGTATTATTCAAGAAAGAGTAAAAAATTTGGTAGAAAATCCACCTAATATAGTTTGTGTTAATGTTGTTTTAAATGGAACAGCTGCTTTAAGGCATATGATTTGTAAAGAAATCATCATGAATGGTGCAAATGTTAGTGAGCAAGATGCAGATTGGTACATTTTAAGAGCAGGTGCGGAAAGGGAACTGTCAAGATTAGCAACACTTGGGGTGGCTGACATAAATGATGAAGTTTGATGTAGATTTGTGCACATTTGCTTTAAAAAACAACTTACATGTTGAATATTTTATTTGGGTATATTTAAGAAATTTAAATTCTTCAGGCTTACACGATCTTGATTTTCCTTGTGCTAAAAAAATTTCGAAATCATGTTTTAAAAGAAAACTAAAAGACAATGTATTTTTTAAAATTTCACAAAACAAAATTCTGATGACAAGTAGCAAAGATTTACCGCACTCTTTAAAACAAAAAACTTATAAATTCTCTTTAGACGAACTAAACTTGTTTGCAAGAAAAAATTCAACAACGTCAGACAAATTGATTATTGGTTGGACTAGCACAAATATCAAGTATCTATTAATATGTCTCGTAGGCTGTCAATATGATAGCAAAAAACCTTATTCTCTTTCTTTGATCAGCCAAGACACTAGCTATGGGATTTCTACTATTCAAAGAGCTTTAAACAGCCTCTTTGTTCACAAGTTCAAAACAGTACAAGCTAAGCCAAGTCCAAGATCTTATTACTATGAGAAAAAAATTGTTAATTTATCGCCAAATTATAATCAACTTTTACTTGGAAAAAATAGTTTAAAAAATTAACATCAAACGTATATAGATATATATGTGTAACAATAAAGATTTTGTGCATTTGCATTGCCACACTCATTATAGTGTTCAAGATGCACTTCCCACACCAGAAAAGTTAATTTTAGGAGCCAAAGCACAAGGTTTTACGTCAATCGCAATCACTGATCACGGAAAAATGGCTGGTCATTTTGAATTTGCAGACACAGCGCATAAACATAAAATTAAGCCTATTTTAGGTTGTGAATTCTATCTAGCAAAAAACAGATATGACAAAAATACACTAGCCGCAGATGGTTCCAAAAAAGGCAGAGAAAAGCTTTCACACCTAACAATTTTAGCTCAAAATAAAGAGGGTTACAAAAACATCTTACAATTAGGTTATGAGGCAAATAATCCAGATTGTTATTATTATTTTCCACGTATTGATTTTGATTATCTTGCTAAGTATAACGAGGGATTAATATGTCTTTCTGGGTGTCTAGCTTCGGAATTAAATCAGGCTTTGCTAAAAGGATCTTATGAAGATGGGTTAAAGGTAGCAAAAAAATATAAAGAAGTATTTGGTGAAAGATATTTCATTGAGTTGCAATATCATGGAATTGAAGAGCAAAAACACAATCTTCCTAGTTTAATTAAAATTGCTAAAGATTTAGATATTAGAACAGTGGCTTCCAATGATGTTCATTATGTAGATTCAATGGATTGGAAATTACATGATGTGCTAATTCAAATGAAAGATTTGAGGGATGATAAAAACTCAAAAAATTCAGGAAAAAAAGAAGCTTATGGTTCACATCAGTTTTGGTTAAAATCATATGATGATATGTATAAAATTTTTGGCGGAAAAGTTCCAGAATCAATATCTAATACAAAGCTTATCGAAGAAATGGTAGAGGATTACTACCAAGTTGATTTGCCCCACTTACTTCCAGAGGGAAAAATTGACACAGAAAACAAATCATTTGTGAATTTCTGGCAAAATAAACTTCCAAATCACGAATCAAAAGAAGCATTTTTGGCGTATCAAGGATTCTTAGGTCTAAAAAATTTAGGCTTAGACCAAAATCCAGAGTATGTCAAAAGACTTAAATATGAAATTGAAACCATTTGGTATATGGGAGTAACTGACTACTTTTTAATTCAAAAAGAAATGGTTGATCATATGAAAGAAAAAGAAATTCTTTTTGGAGTTCGTGGCTCAGGCGTAGGTTCTTTGTTAAATTATTGTTTGGGCATTTCGTCAGCTGATCCTATTAAGTTTGGCTTAATGTTTGAGCGATTTTTAAATCCAGGAAGAGGCAACCAATATAAAATAGATTTGGAAGGATTTGAATTTGATGAGACAGATATAGATGAAATTGAGGCAAAAAATTTCATTAAATCAAAATGTAAAGAATTTTTAGATGTACCAGAAAATAAAAAATTTGAATCTAGAATTTCAAGAGAATTATGGATTTTAGAAAATCAAAAAGCTTTAACCAAAGTTTATGCTGCATTTAAATCTGGTTTTGAATTAGAAGAAAATTCTTCAAATTTTATAATCTTTTACATTATGTATTTAACAAGTAGCTTCCCACAAGATGATTTAATTATCGAAAAAGTATCAGGTCTTCCTGACATTGATACTGATATTGATGATTCTAAAAGACAAGAAGTAATAGAATGGGCTAGGACAAGATTTGGGGAAGACAATGTAAAAGCAGTAGGAACATGGGGAACTTACAAAGCTAAAGCTTCCATTCTTGGGACTTTAAAAACTTCTGAGAAATTTAAAAAACAATATGGTGATAATTTGGCTCAAATGGCGTTGAAAGTTTCAGGCACTATTCCAAATAAGCCTGATATGACTATTCAGTTAGCTATAAAAGATAGTCCAGATTTTGCTTACTGGGCTGGTAGATTTAAGGAAGAAACAGAAAATGCATCAAAATTACATGGAACAATTTCTAATTTAGGTGTTCATGCTGCAGCTGTGGTTGTCTCAAAAAAACCAATACATCATGTTTTGCCAATTGAAAACTCTAAAGGCACTATGTGTACAGCTTTTGATATGTCAAATGTAGAAAGAACAGGAACGGTAAAATATGATTATCTTGGTCTTGCTACTTATAGACAGATATCTTTGGCTAAAAAGCTAATTAAACAAAGACACAATCTGGATATAGATTTATTAAAAATCCCTTTAGATGATCCTAAAGTATTTAAATCTGTATTTACAAAGGGAAATACAGTTTCAGTTTTTCAATTTGCTTCAGCTGGAATGCAGAAAGCATTAAAAGAAGTAAAGGCATCAACTATGGATGATTTGATTGCAGTAGCTGCTTTATTCAGACCTGGACCTTTGGATTATATTCCAGACTATGCTCGTGGAAAATTTAATTCTGGGTCAATCAAATATTGCCATCCACTTTTAGAAAAACATTTGTCGCCAACTTTTGGAATTATGGTTTACCAAGAGCAAGCTATGTTCTTGGCTCGTGAAATGGCAAACTTAGATTGGGTTGAAGTTGATAAATTGAGAAAAGGTATTGCAAAAAAATCAGGTAAACAATTTGATGAAGCGTGTGAAAACTTTGCAAAAAAAGCTGCCGCCAGAGGGATGCCATTAAATGTAATCAAAGAAGTGCTACAGTTAATGTCGAAATTTGGAGGCTATGCGTTCAATAAAAGTCATGCATGTATGTATGCAATTGTTGCTTACTGGACAGCTTATCTAAAAACATACTATCCTGCAGAATGGATGGCTTCATGCATTGAAAGTGATAAAGATGATACAGATAAACTAAACATTTATATGTCTGAGTGCGAAAGATTGGGTCTAGAGATACAACAACCTAATGTTAATGAATCCAACTTGTTCACTACAGTTTCTGACGATGGAAAAATATATTTACCGATAACATCTCTGAAAGGAGTGGGAAATAGTGGCACAACTATAGTTGAAAGTAAACCATACACAGATTTACAAGATTTCGTGGAAAGATCAGGTTGTAACAAATCTTTGTTTGTTGCACTTTCAGCAGGAGGTGCCTTAAACTGTTTGGTTGATGATCCTGAAGTTGATGAAGAATTTTTCTTAGATTTTTGGCTTGAATATGCTAAGAAAAAATCTAAATCAAATAAAAAAGTATCAACAATTAACGTAAATATAAATACAATGAGTTTGCTTGAGATAAGAAATTTAACTCAAAAAGAAAATTCTAAAGGCTCAGACTTACTTTCATTGTTGGATGAATTATGATTGAAGAGACAAATTTTATCGAAAAATTTATAGATTGGGATAAGTTTGATGCTACATCTCAAATTTCTAACAGAATTAATGGAGTAACAAAAGAAGCAGTAATTGACGAAGTAAAAATTTGGGAACAAAGTATTAAAAACATGATCCCTTTAGATCACAAAGCAATTCATGCAGAAATAGCAGCCTGGGACATTTCTGTCCCACATGTAAATTCTTTAACCTATGAAAATATTGCAACAACTTATGCCAAACTTGTTTCGTATAAGTTACGTGTAAGTGTGCTGATCGCTCAAGCAAAAGCTTGGAGAGATACAGCTGAAACAGCGATGAAGTATATAGAAGAACTTGCTCAAGGCGCGTTCACTGGTACTTCTGTTGAGAAAAAGGCAAATGCCGCACTCGTGGTTCAACCTTTTGTACACTTAAAAGTTCAAACCTCTAGGCTTGAAAATTATTTAGAGAAAATACATTCTACAATAATTTTTTGTGCACAGCAAATTGATCTTTTAATAAAGGAAAAGCAGTCAAGAGCCAAATTGAATTTCAAGTTGGGTCAAGATGGTGAACAATTCATTACTGATCAGCCTTCTTTTGAAGAAGACGATGCAATAATTGAAGAAAATGGTGAAGTTTGGACACCAATTGGAAAAAATCGAACAAAAACAAAATATTCGTGAGCATTTTTAAAATTTTTCACGATAATAAGCTGACTTCTAAAGTCCAAGGAAAAAAATATGAAAAGAGTAACACCTAAATCATTACAAGAAAGACAAAATAACAAAAACAAGTATGCTGACCTTCCAAAGTTGAAGGATATTCTAGTTGACCTCTCCGTAAAAAACTCTCCAAAAGTTGTGCGTAAGCTTAGGCTTGTTGGACCAGCTATGGAGTTTTCTGAAATTCAAGACAAAAAACGAATTCAAGGTGGAAAAGGCACTGAAAGAGTTCCTTTTCCTGATGCTCACAAGAACTCTTCACCAACGAGAATTGGTCACGACGATCCATCAAAGTGTCCGTGGAGAGAAATGGGCTATATACCTTCAAGACGCTTCGCACAACGATGCCTTGAAGAGCAAGAAGATGGAACATGGGTGCATAAGATCCTAGTCAAGGGACCAGCCGTTTTTGATTTCTTCTTCGACTGGGAAGAAGGACGAAGAACAGAAGGCGATCCTGACATTCCATGCTTCTTAGGCGGAGATGTTGCACCTCCTGTCAAAATTCAGGCTATCTTGGATCAATCTAAGTTAGGCGACGTAGATTATAAAGTCTTTGATGTCCCCAAAGATATGCCTCTAACTGAGGAGCTTATCAACTTGCTAAGAAAAGTTAATGAGCCTTCTGCAGATGATATGAATGCATTTAGAAATGATTACATGAGTGATTATGAAAATGATCCATCAATGCCAGAGTGGAGAGATTATTTCGAATATGGTCATGATATTCGACGAATCTTTAAGTTTACTCCTCCAATTGAAGATGCTCCTGAAGATGCTTCTGAAGATTCTGTTGAAAATGAAAAAGTTTCTTCTAATACACAATCTGAAAGTGTTAGTGCTTCGTCTGAAAGCGTAGACACTGATCTTGACTTAGACGGGATTGATTGGTAATGAAAAAAGAACCACTTAGTAAAGAAGAAAGGCAAAAGCTTCTTACATCACGTTTAAAGTCAATAGGTTCTTTAGATAGAATCATCAAAGGTGATGATTTTGATTTAAAGCACAAAGATTACATTCCTGTTGGTATTACAGAAATTGAATGTGCAATGGGGGATATTCCAGGTTTTGCTACAGGTAACCTTATTGAATTAATTGGCGAAAGTGGTTCTGGTAAAACTTACGTTGCTCTTAAAACTGCTGCTCAAGCACAAAAGAAAGGTATGAAAGTGGCTTTCTTTAATGTAGAAAATTCTTTCTATGAACCTAGAGCAAATCAGATCGGGGTCATCACAAGAGATCCCGATCTCTTTGAAATGATTCCTAATTTGGGATCTGGAGAAACTATTTGTGATACTGTGTGTGCTATGGTTGAGTCAGGCTTATATGGTTTAATCATTGTTGATTCTGTAACAGCTTTAATTCCTAATGACAGTTTGAATAAAGACTTTTCAGACCCAAGAAAAATTGGTGAACACGCTAAATTAATTAGTGCTTTAGCTCAAAAATTGACCTTCCTTACAGGTGAGTACAATACTGCAGTGATTTTGATTAATCAATTCAGAATTGGGTCCGGTGCCGCGCCTAATACCTTTGTTAAAAAGGCTACTGGTGGTGAGGGTTTGTGGTTTTATGACCATTATAGGTTTACTTTTAAGAAAATCAATAATGAAAAAGGCGCAATTTTTAATTCAGAAAAGCAAGTAATTGGTGGTAAAACTGAGCTAACGATGAACAAAATTCGTTATGCTCTTCCAAATACCAAAGTGATTTTCCCAATATACTTTACTGATGAAGATTCAAATCCTGTTGTTGAATTTCTAATGAAAGCAAAAGCAAAATTTGTTGAGTTAATTAAGGAAGTAGGGTCAAAAAGTAAGAAACGTTGGCAATATATCACCGAAGATGGTGAAATTATAGAATCAACAGATGTTAAAGAATTTATTGACAAGTTGATGGCTACTCCTGCTCCTACAAAACGTAGTAAAAAAGATAATTCAACAAATGCTTTTGAATTCATTTGTCAAAAAATTAAATTTGATGAAAAAATGATCAATTCTTTGATGGAAAAACTCAAAACAGATGATAATTTTGAAACTCCAAGCGATTTGATTGATTATCCTACCAATTATGATTCTAATGAATTCTCAGACTGAACAATTCATTAGAGAACTAGATCTGTCCTCAAGTGCTAAAAAGTATCTTGAGGACAGATCTTTTTGTAAACAGACTATTAATGAATTTCAAGTAGGTTTTTGCCCATCTTGTTCTAGTTTTAGTTTTGATCTCCTGAATGGAAGACTTATAGTTCCAATTAACGATGTTTACGGACACAATGTTGCGTTTGCTGGAAGAAAACTTGATAACTATAGTACTGAAGTAAAAAATTTTTATCAAGAAAAAACGTCAAATTTAACAGGTTTAGAAAAATTTTTAAAATGGAAAACCTCTAAATGGATAAACACGCCTTATACTAAAGCGCATCATTTATACAATCTAGATAAAGCAAAAAAACACATTTTTGAAACTGGATTTTGTGTGATCGTAGAAGGCTACTTTGATGTTATGAGATTGTGTCAGTTGGGATTTAAAAACGTTGTTGCATTGTGTGGTACTTCTTTAACATATAGGCAGTGTGAATTAATTTATAGATATTCAAATAAAATATTGATAATGCTAGATGGGGATGATGCTGGTAAAAATGCCACAAATAAAACTATAATCAAAGCCAGAGCTAATAACATTTTTGCAAATGTTATTGACATGCCTGATGGAAAAGATCCTGATGATTTAGACGAGCAAACTCTACAAATTATTTTTGATGAAATAACTAATTCTGATGAAGAGGTGTATATTAAATTATGACAAATGCAGAATGGATTGTAAAAAAGTTTAACAGAGAAATTGCTTCCACTTTAGCTGAAGAATGTGAGCTCCCTAAGCCTGTTGCCAATATTTTAGCTGGCAGAAGTATTGATACAAAAGAAAAAGCCATTGAATTTATTGACAAGCCTTCAAAGTTAATTAGAAGCCCTAAAAATTTACCTGATTGTGCAAAAGCAGTAGCTAGATTAAAAAAAGCAATAGAATCTAAAGAAAAAATTTATGTTTGGGGAGATTATGACGTTGACGGAATCACCTCTACTTCAATTGTTGTGACATGTTTTCAAATGTTTGGAGCAAATTTTATTTACAAAGTTCCTAATAGATTCGATGATGGTTATGATATTAAAAGACATTCTGTTGATGAATGTCTGAAAGAAAAGTGCACTCTTTTAATGAGTGTAGACTGTGGTATTGTTGCTTTTGACACAGCAGACTACGCTAAGGAGCAAGGAATAGATGTAATTGTTACAGATCATCACTCGCCAAGTGAAGATGGGAAGATTCCAGATTGTGTTGCTGTCGTGAATCCAGCTAGATTAGATTCTGAATACGGCTTTTCTGGGCTCTGTGGAGCAACTGTAGCGTTTAAACTTATGCTTGCGCTTGGAAAGGAGTTAAACTTTGATTTAAACAGAATTGTCGCTGAAACGATTGAGTTTGTTGCATTAGGAACTGTCGCCGATGTTGCGCCAATGTCTGATGAAAATAGGGTATTAGTCCATAAAGGTTGTGAAGTTTTATCAAATTCAAACAAAGTTGGTATACAAGAGATTTTGAAAATAGCTGGAGTAAAAAATGTTGACACAACTACAATCGGTTTTCAAATTGGACCAAGAATGAATGCTATAGGGAGATTATCAGATCCTATGATTGCAGTTGAGCTTATGTTAGAAAAAAGCCCGCAAAGAGCAAAGTTTTTAGCCAATCAGTTAGACACAGCTAACAAAAGAAGACAATCAAAGCAAGAACATATGGTTCAAGAAGCAATTGATATGGTTGAAGAGCAGAAACTTTATGAAATGTCAGCTATTGTTTGCTGGGCAAAAGCATGGCATCCTGGTTTGATTGGTTTAGTTTCTGGTAAATTAGCAGAAAAGTACCATAGACCAGCTATTGTTTTAGCTTTAAATGATGAAGGTAAAGCTAAAGGCTCATGTAGATCAACAAAATCAGTCAACATTTTAAATATCTTAAAGCACAAAAAAGTTTTAGAACATTATTCAAAAAAGATAGATGGAACACCAGTTGTGGGTGGACACGCTTTTGCCGCTGGCATGGAAGTGCCTGAAAAAAATCTTTTAGCTTTTAGAGATTCAGTGTGTGAAGTATTATCTGAATTAAATCCAGATTTTGCTCCAGGTAATAGAATTTTCTTTGCAGATTCTTATATTGCCGCTGGAGAAGTTAATGATGATACTTTTGAAGCTTTGCAAGGATTAGCTCCATTTGGATCTGGTCATACAGAACCTATTTTCTGGTTAAATAAAGTTAAAGTTCTTGAGCAAAAATTGCTTTCAAGCGATAAGCATTTAAAATTTCTCTTGCAACATGACAGATTTAAGTATAAAAAGCTTTCTGGTCTTCTTTGGCATAAAGCCGCTGATTATAAAGACAATTATGTTGATCAATATATTGATGTTTTATTTACATTTGGAAAAGAAACTAGAGGTTTTGGTTCAAAATTTTATCTACAAATTGTTGATTTGAAATTTTCTGAGTAACTTTTAAATTTTTTATGCGTATATTTATATAGTTCGTCTCCCTTAGCAGACCATTGAACTAAATTAACACAAAAGAATTTGTGTTTCAAAGGAAAGCATGAAAGGGGATGTTATAAATTCAGAATATCAAAGTAGACTCGAAGAAGCGGTATTAAAATACCAAAAAGTGGCAGAAAAAGGCAATTCTATTGAAATAGAATCAGCATACAAGTATATTGTTAGCTTGTATAATCCATTAGATTTTTATCATGAATGGTACGATAAGTACAAATATCTTTTTGATTCACAAGAAGATTTTGTAGCAGATTATTTAAGAGTTTTCGCCACTGTATTGTTAGGTTGGAAACCTAGAAATCAAAGAAAGCAATCCAGATATGATGGCAGTGGAGAGTTTAAAAACTATTTTATTGGTTCACTTTATCATAATTATATTAATTTAGTAAAATCTGATCAAGCTGCTAAAAGGAATTTAACCAAACAATGTCCAATTTGCTTTGATTGGGTTAACCCTATTTCTACTCACTTAATTACATGTCATTCTAATTTATTGTGGGAATGTTTAAATGATATGGGAATTGATCTTGATAGTTTAACAACTTGCCCGTTGTGTACAAATTTCAAAATAGCTAAATCAAACACTGATCGTAACAAAGTTACTCAACTCTTAAAGGCACATTTTATCTCTAAGCATACATCATTGCTTTTCAATAGGTTTAACGATCTCTACCCGGAAGTTTCTACAATTTCCCCAAAGATTACTTCTGTTTATCAGGAAGATAATTCTGAAGAGTTTGATGTTTATGAACTGACAGAATCTAAAGATAGTTTAATAAATAAATTGCTTCTATTAGACTTAGATCATTTGCAAAAAACCATTATAGAACAAATTTTAAATGGCGATACCAACTTAGTTTATAAACCAGACAAATATAAATGTACAAAAGATGAATGGGAGTCTGCTATGGAGAATTTAAAAGAAACAATTGGAGGCTATGGTTATGAGCGATGATATTGAACTTAATGAAAAAAACGTAATGATTGAAAACAACAATGAAGCAGATGAAAAATTTGTTTTTCCAGATGATACCTTCACTTTAAAAGTAAGGGGAGGTGTATTCGATCCTGAAAAACCGAATAAAAAACCTACATGCCCGGTTGCTCTTTCCAGAGCAATTTTGCATGTACTGGGCAAGAACGAATATGTGAGAGTTCTATCTGTTGGTCCAAACGCTTTAGTAATTGTGATGGAGGCATTCAGGCTTGCTTCTAGTGAAGTAGAAAGTAGAACCAATGGGGCTGTTTTAGTATGTAGACAATCAAAATATGATGCAATAGTCGCAAATAAAAAAACTAAAGGAATATGCACAAGAATTTTCGGAATTCCAATAAAGTACACACTATAATTGGTAAAATTATCAGTAAATTTTCTTTAAATTTAGCAGGAAATAACCCCGAAAATTCAGAGCAAAATTTACCAATTTTGGAACGAGAAATTATCCAAAATTCTATTCAAAAAAGAGTAAAATTTGTAGGCTCTATCCTGCCAATTCGAGAAGATAAGATAAGAAAGAGATTATTGAATTTTTTAAAAAAAAATCGAGTTTCTCTTCGTAATGAACAATCTTGCTGCAGGCATATAAAGCAATTTACAGCCGCAGCTTTTTTGTTCTGTGAAGTTTGTGAATATGAGCATTCTGACCTTTATTGGTATAGTTGCAAAATTTGCGGAACTTTTAATAATTACAAAATTTAACTGCAGTTTTGAGAGTATATAGAGTATAAAATGAAAAAAAAAGACCTTGTTCAAAACACTAAAAATACTCTAAAAGTTGCAAGGACGGAAAAAAATTATGCTATTTGAAGAACAATTATCGCGAAAACCAAACTTATATCCTTGGACAGAGGATTTTATCGATGTAATGGAAGAAGGTCACTGGACTGCCAAAGAATTTAATTTTCAAAGCGATTTGCATGATTATAAAGTTATTCTTACAGATGAAGAACGAGAAGTGATTAAAAATGATCTTTCTGCCATCGCGCAAATAGAAGTGGCAGTCAAAAAATTTTGGTCAAAAGTTGGTGATAATTTTCCGCATCCAAGTATTAATGATCTTGGTATGGTTATGAGCCATGTTGAAGTTATTCACAATATTGCTTATGAAAAACTTTTGAATGTTCTAAATTTAGATGATGTGTTTGAAGAAAACCTTAAGCTTGATATAATTAAAGGAAGAGTAAAATATCTTCGCAAGTACACACACAGATATTATGAAAATTCTAAAAAACAATATCTTTATGCATTAGTTTTATTTACTTTATTTGTTGAAAATGTTTCTCTCTTTTCTCAATTTTACATTATTAATTGGTTTAATAGATATAAAAATGTCCTTAAAGATACGGCTCAACAAGTGGCGTACACAGCTAAAGAAGAAACTATTCACGCGCTAGTTGGAATCAAATTAATAAACACACTTAGAGAAGAATATCCAGAGCTCTTTGATGAAGAATTTGAAAAAAAAATTCTTGATGAAACTGTAGAAGCCTTTGAATGCGAAGCTAAAATCGTGGATTGGATTTTGGGTGATTATAGGGGTGATAAGTTAACTCCAGATCATCTAAAGAATTTTGTCAAGGACAGACTCAATCAATCTTTGAAAGCAATTGGATTTGCAGAAGTTTTTGATGATTTAGACGAAAACCTTTCCAAAGACACGGAATGGTTTGATGAAGATGTCTTAGGTAACACCAACACCGATTTCTTTTATGCTCGTCCTGTAAATTATTCAAAAGGCAACAAGAGCTATGATGCGGAGGATTTGTTCTGATGAGAAACATGGACTGGTTGAATGAAGATTCGCGCACATTTTTAGCTCGTGGTTATCTTAGAGAAGGTGTTTCCGCTGAAGAAAGAATCCAAGTTATTATTGAAACAGCAAGCAAATACCTTTCTAAAATTCCTGAATTTAAAGAAAAATTTGAAGATTATTTGTCAAGAGGATTTTATTCTCTTGCTTCTCCTGTTTGGAGTAATTATGGCGAAACAAGAGGCTTGCCAATAAGCTGCAATGGTCAATTCATTGATGATTCAATGGATGATATTCTATACAATAATAGCGAAACGGGAATGATGACCAAGTATGGCGCTGGAACATCAGCTTATTTTGGTGCTTTGCGAGGTCGTGGTACTGATATTTCAGCTGGTGGTCAATCATTTGGTGCTGTTCACTTCATGCAAATGTATGACACAACGACAAGAATTGTTAGTCAATCGAACGTAAGAAGAGGTTCATTCGCCGCGTATTATCCAGTGGAGGGTTCAGATATATATGAATTTCTTGAAATCAGAGAAAATGGAAACCCTATCCAAGACATGAGTATAGGTGTCACAATCACAGATGAGTGGATGGAAAGCATGAAATCTGGAGACAAAGAGAAACGCAAATTGTGGGCTAGAATTATCAAAAAAAGATTTGAAACAGGATATCCTTATATTTTTTGGACTGACACAGTGAACAAAAATGCCCCAATATGGTACAGAGATAAAGGAATAAAAATCCATGCGTCAAATTTGTGCTCAGAAATCTGTCTTCCAGCAGACACAAACAATTCATTCGTTTGTGATTTGTCATCCATGAACTTGCTATTTTATGATGAATGGAAAAACACTGATGCTGTGGAAATTCTTACTTTTTTCTTAGATGCTGTGATGGAAGAGTACATTGAAAAAACCAAGAATTTACCTTTCATGAATAAAGCCCATAATTTTGCAAAAAACCACAGGGCTCTTGGTACGGGAGGGCTAGGATGGCATTCCTATTTACAGAGCAAATCAATTGCTTTTGAATCACTTGAGGCAAAAATTAAAAATGTTCAAATCTGGAAGTTTATTGAAGAAAAAACAAAGCAAGCCTCACAGAGAATGGCATCTTTATATGGTGAACCAGCTATGCTTAAAGGATATGGCATGCGTAATTCAACACTTGTTGCAATTGCTCCCACTACGTCTTCGTCATTCATTTTAGGTCAGGTATCTCCAAGTATTGAGCCTTTAAATTCAAACTACTTTGTTAAGGATTTAGCTAAAGGTAAATTTACTTACAGAAACCCTTACCTTAAAGAAGTGTTACAAAAATACGAAAAAGATGATAATCAAACATGGAAATCAGTTCTAACACATGGAGGATCAGTTCAGCATCTTGATTTTTTAAGTGAGCATGAAAAAATGGTTTTCAAAACTTTTGGAGAAATTTCACAAAAAGAAATCGTTATTCAAGCTGCTGCTCGTCAAAAATATATTGATCAAAGCCAAAGCTTGAATTTGATGATACATCCGAACACTCCATTAAAAGATGTTAATGAATTGATGCTATTCGCATGGGAGCAAGGCATAAAGACCTTGTATTATCAACGAGGTACAAATCCTAGTCAGGAGTTAGCTAGAAATATTTTAAATTGTGTTAGTTGTGAATCTTAAAGGAAAAAATGAATACACCACAGTATGAATCGAAAGTAGTAAAAATATTAGACGCACAAGTTGAACAAGAGCTTGGAGATAAAGACAATCCAAAATTTGTTCAAACTCTCAAACTTTTACTTCAAGATGTTGAAACTTTCGTAGTGTTTCAAACTACATTGTCAGAAGAAGACTTGAGAAAAATTGTGCGTTCCTCTTCACCACTCACAAGCAAACAATTAATTGATATTTCTCTTTTACTTAGAGATAGACAGGATCCGTTAAGATTAATGGTTCCTGTTTCATCAACAGAAGTTACTGTCAACGATATTCTAAAAGATAGTCAACCAGCAAAAAGAAAAAGAAAAAGAAGAAACAGAAAAAAAGTATATCAAAACGCTAATTCAAATCGTAAAATTAATTGATGGATAATTACATTGAATTAGCATTACGAACAGATCCCTCTCCAGAGCAATACAAAATAATTGCGAAAAGATATGAACAGCCAAATATAATGCGCCTTGAACATGCATTAAAAGGGATTGTTACAGAAGCTGGTGAGCTAATGGATCAATTAAAAAAACACATTGTTTATGGTAAAGAACTTGATTTAGTTAACTTAGCTGAAGAATGTGGTGACGTATTTTGGTATTTGGCTTTGTGCGTTACATGCTTAGCTGAACTTATGGACAGAGATCCTGCTGAGCTAGAAAACTCAATCAAAGAAACAAACATTGCAAAGTTAAAAGCTAGATATCCTGAAAAATTTACAGAATCTAATGCAGTTATTAGAAATTTAGAAATAGAACGTGATATTTTGGATACAATCGAAGAAACTCAAAAAATGATTAGAAGAGGAGATGTTGGCAATGCCTAAAGAAATTCACTATACAGAATCTAAAGAACTTAAAAAATTGGCTGAAGATTTAAAAGCAAAATACATTAATGTTGTTGGCTATGTTGAAATAGACAAAATATTTTTTGCTTTTAAAGGGGGAGATGTTGATGCAAATTTTTCTTATGCAATTCAGGGATTAAAAAACGATTGGATAAAACATACTAAAAGCACGACAGAAGAACCTAAAGTATATTGCATCTCAATGTCTTATGACTTTTATCAAAAAACTCTTGGTTCTCAACAAGAATGGATTATGATTGAGTGTTTATATTCTTGCCACCCAACTATGGATGGTAAACTAAGAAGAAAAAATGTTCACGAGTTTAGTAGGTTTTTGAAAACTTTAGAAGACATTGGTGAAACTTTTTCATGGAGAGAAAATGGGCATTTACCTTCATTGCTAGGTGATGAAACAATTGTTTTTGCTTTGGAGGAAGATGACTCTATATAATAAATATCGCCCAAAATCTTTTAATAATTTAGTTCAAAGTAAATTCAATAAAGGTTTTGAAAAGAGTTCACTTAGTCACCATGCTTATATGTTTTTTGGTTCACCTGGTACTGGAAAAACATCAACAGCTAGATTGTGTATGGCTGAGTTTTTAAATAATGAACACAAACATTTAGCCATATCAGGCACTCATCCTGATTACATTGAGATAAACTGTGCCGTCAATAATGGAGTTGATGATATAAGAAATATTGTTACTGACAAAGTGAACACCATGCCGATACAAAGTGATGTTAAGTTTATTGTTTTTGATGAATGTCATATGCTAACAACACAATCCCAGAATGCTCTATTAAAAACAGTAGAGGAACCACCAAGCCATGTAAAGTTTTTCTTCTGTACTACAGAAGTTAATAAAGTATTACCAGCGATTAGATCACGATGTCAAATGACACCTTTTATTAAATTAAATGAAAAGTCTTTAATTAAAATTTTAGAAGACATTTGTAAAGGTGAAAACTTCACACACAATTCTGAATCACTGAAGTTGATTGCAACTTGTGCAGATGGCTCTGCAAGGTCTGCTATTAACCTTTTAGAACAATGTTCCTCTGTTTTAGAAAATCCAGATTCTGTAGCTCAAATTGTTGGGACATCTAGTGAGAAAAATTTCTTGAATTTAACAAAATTTATTTGTGAAAAAAATAAAAATCAAAGTTTAATTTTAATGGAAGAAATATTTAATAGCTCAATAGACCCAAATAGTTTAATGAATAAGTATGCTGATTTTATTGCAGATCAAATTCTTTTACGTGTTGAAAATGCAGCAAATTGTCAATTTGAAGGCAAAAAACTTTTAATCATAGCAGATTGTGTCACGGATATTTTGAAAGATTTTAAAATTTTGCAAAATATAAAACTTATTTCAAAAATAAACGTATTAAAAGCAATAGAAAAAATGTGATTTACAGATTTTATTTGTAAAATACATTTGATGGTTGAAACAGATCAAATTCTTCACGCTCTTGTCGTTAAAGCTAAAAATGGTGATCAAAGGTCATTTGATCAAATTTTAGAAATTCTCGACTCAGACATCAAAAAATTAGCCCATAAATATTACATCGTAGGAAGCGATGAAAATGATGTAATTCAAGAATGTCGAATTGGTGTTTGGAAAGCAGTGAAAGATTTTGATGATTCAATGGGGATGACTTTTAAAAACTTTAGTTTAAGTTTATGTTGTAAAAGGCATTTAATTACTGCAATGTCGCATGCCAATACTCAGAAATTTAAATTACAAAATGAAGCAGTAAGTTTGAGCGCGCCTGTGTCTCAAAACGAAGAAGATGGAGTTCAAACTTATGCTGACTACATACCTGATCATAATTCGGATTTACTTGAGAACTTTATTATTCAAGAAGAATTTGATACCAATCTAGAATTAATTTCAGACAAACTAACTAAACTTGAAATGTCTATTTTCACACAGTATGCGTTTAATTCTTCATACAAAGATATTGCTAAAGCACTTGATGTAAAACCAAAAACAGTAGATAATGCTCTTATGAGAATTCGTAAAAAATCCAATGAAACATATCAAGTTTATTTATCTACGCATTCGCAAATTAATGTCGGTATAACAACGTATATTAATTTACATGAAAGCGAAATTATACAAGAATTCATTGGAATTAGCACTTTCTCGGTGTTTTGATGCCTGTGAGAAAAAAACATCTGAGTCATTAACTCAGTTTTTATTTCAAGATGATAAATTAATTCTTTCAACAAAGGGCTCTTTCACATTTTATGAAGAATCAATTTCTTTTATTGAATGCTCTGAAAATATTTCTTTTAGTGTAAAAACTGCAACAATTTTGGAATTTGTCAAGCATGTATCTTCTGATTACATTTTATTAAATTTTGATAGCGAAAAACAATCCTGCCTGGTTTCAAGTTCTGATAAAAAAACTAAAATTGGTTTACAAGTTTCTGATGCTGTTTTTGAAAATAATGTAAGTTCAGATTATGTTGCAGAGTTTAAATTAGAAAATCCACACGAGTTTATTTCAAAGTTAAGCTTTGCATCAAAATTTTGTTCGAATAATTTCCAGGATCATCCACTTACTGCTATCCATTGTTATGCTGATGTTGATAATTTTGAAATAAAAGCAACTAATGGACCATCATTTTATAAATCAAGTTTAAAAATTGTAAATAAAAATTCAATTGAAGTTTTTATTCCTAAAAAATCTCCTGCAATTATTAAAAACATTTTTGGCGAAAACCCATTGAGTAAATGCTGTATTAACAATAAATGCCTATATATAGAATCAAATGATTGCAAGCTAACAATTTATATAGAAAAAGCTGAAAAAGATTCTTTTCCGAATCAGATTCTTGAATTCATCAGTAAGCCATCTGAGGCTTCTGTGAAAGTTTCAACTTATGAATTATCAAAAACTTTAAAATTTTTCAATGGTGTCTTTTTAGATTCTTCTGTTAACTTTAATGTTAAAAATGAAAGTTTGAATTTAGAATCTAAAGAAAATTCTCTGGCAGCAAAAGAAACAGTTACAGTAGAATCTTGCAATGGTGAAGCTTCTTCTGCTTATATTGCTAAAACTTTCATGGACTGTTTAGATTCCTTGCAAGCATCTTGGGTTAACTTAGATTTTATAAACATGAAAGAATCGTTCTTCATTTGTAAACTAACCCATGACAAAACAACAATACTATTATGCCCAACTACATTTTAGAAGGAGAATCATATTTTGTTTTATCAGAGCTTGAAAAAATAGTCTCCGATAAAAAAATTAACATTAACCCTGAAAAAGTTAATTCTTTTTCATTTTTAGATACTGTTGATTTTTATGTGTTTTTTGACCCAGATAAAGAAACAATTGAGAAAATTAATTTTGATAATTTTATATTGTGCTTTATGGATAAAAACTTAGATTTAAGGCTTGATTATGTAAAAAAAATTAAACAAAAATCCAATCATTTAACGTTTGATCCCATTCCTACTACAGATTTTATTAGTTTGAAAGCGATTTTCCCAAATATTAAAACAGAAAATCTCTTACCATCAAAGAAAGCAAACTTAAAATTTAAAGGCAGTAAGCAAAATTATGAATGGTATGACCTTTGCTTAATTAATGATCTTTATGATTTTGATCAACAAGTGTATGGTTTAATTTTTGATTCATACTTTGATATTTGGAAATTTACTGAAGAATTATGGTCAGGTGATGTAAATTGCTTGAAACAAATTAAATATATAAATGAAAATAATTTCGAAGATTATTTCAACCGCATTAGAGAAACGTCAAAAGATTACATTGAGGTAATTCAAACACAATCTAAAAATTTTTATGAACACAAATCTAAATTTGCCTCCACCTCAGTTAACAATCAGTTTAGATATGATAAAGTGAAAGAAAAACTGAATAAAATAAATTCAAGTTCTCACCATTTAATATTAAGTTTAACTGAAAATTGCTTAAAAAATGTAAGATTGGGTTCAAACCCGAAATTAGAACTAATAAAATTATTTTTTAAATTTAAGCAACATGTATCAAGATGATTATTTACATATAGACTCTTTAGTTGAAAAAGTTAAAGAGAAAAATACTGACGCACTTTGGGAATTATTTGAATTCTATAAACCAATAGTAAATGTTTGTGTAAACAAAGTTCACTCAAGATACAAAACAATAGAAAAAGATGATTTGTTTTCTGAATGCATATTTATTTTTAAAGACTTATGTGAAAAGTATGACAAAGATAAAAGTTATTTCTCATATTATCTTGATACTAGACTGCAACCCTATTTAATTTCAAAAGTAAAATCAAAATATGTTGATAAAATTAACTTAGTAACATTAAACGAAGCGGAGCATTATGAGCAAGAGGAATTTTCATATTTTTTTGAAGGCAATCCTGCATTAGATGAAGCACTTAATAGTTTACCTGAAAAAACTAAACATATAATTGATTTATTTTATTTCAAAAATCTAACACAATCTGAATGTGCAGTCATACTGAATATCTCCCAGCCAGCTTTTAATAAAAAATTACACAATGCTTTAGAAATTTTAAGAAAAAAATTAAAAAAAAGTTATAAATCCTCATAGACAAAATTATTATGTATTAAGGGTCATTATGAATTCTACAGATTTTGAAATTTTTTACAACTGGAATAACTTAAACCGAACAAACGACAAAATACAATTACGCACCATTCAATCTAGAATGGCGCCTTTACTTGAAAGAAAAGCTTTTACTTTACCTGAAATTGAAGAAATTTTAATTGCAGAGGGTTATAAAGAATCACTTGTAAAAGAGGCTATGCAGGCTAACAATAAAATCAGCGAAGCAGATCTTGAAATGAGTGTTGAAGCGGCAAATGGTGTGCCAAAGAAATATTCTGATATTTCGCACAAGTTTGAAAAAGTTTTGCAAGCACATGGTCCAACTAAATTTGTGAAACTTATGACTGAAGGCGAAAATCCTCTGCTTAAAATTTCTAAAAAAGAACGAGAAACTTTTCAAAAAATTGCAGATGTTGCTTACGAAAACCCAGTTCAACTAACAACCATGCATGCTTTTATTCAACCATCAATAATTTCTGAGCTTGCCGAAAATGTTTGTAGAGCAAGAAGAATTGCCCAAAAATGTAGCGTTGTAAAAACAGCAAAAGGCAATTTTACAATTACTCACAATGGAAAAAAAATAGAGGCATCAATCAAACCAGTGGAATCAACTTCAGAAAAATTTGCAAAATCTAACTATGGTGTTTTTGGTTTCCCCGACGAATATGTAATTTTAGCCTACGAACACAATTCTCCTTACGCTGAAATTAAAAAAGATTTAGGTCTTTAACTTTTATACAGGCTAAAATGAATTAGCCTGTATAAATCTATTATGCAACAAAACGAAAGTTACGAAATTTCTCCATTAATTGAAAACATCATCCTTGATGAAACTGTTGCTAATAATCCAATAGATGTAGAAAATCCAAATATTGTCTTATTCAGCTCATTAAAAGCAGACGCCAAACCAGTAAAGCCTTACAAGATAAATGTTTCTGGAATTGAATATCCACAGCTTTTTTCACCAAAATGTGCAATTTGTAATTCACCGCATAGAACTCTGTTAGAACATGCTTACATTGATTGTGGTAAGAAAGTAAATACTACAATTAAGTTTTTTGAAGAGCATTTTAACGCTAAATTAAATTGGACTCAAGTAAAGCAGCATGTCAAATATCATTGTGATTTCAACAAAATAGAAACCCCAGGATTATTAGATTACGAAGGAAGAGAGGAAGAACTATCAAAGTGGAGATATCGCGAATTTGAATTAGTCTTAACAGCATTAATGGTTGAGCTAAATGATGTAAGAGGAATAAATGCCAGAACTGCTGATGAAATAATTAAAAGATCATCAATGATTGAAAAAATTACAAGACAAATAATGTTAGTAAAAGAAAAAAGAGACGAAAGCTCGCACGATTTATCAAAGTTTAATGTATTTGAAGTTTTGCACGATTTATTTCATCTTATGGTTAGCGATGAGGATAAAAGAATCATAATGGAAAAAACAAGAGAATTAAGGCAATCAATTGAATAATGAATAACAAAAATAAAAACAAACAAAAAATTGAGCAAAGAGAGCAAATGATTCGAGATGCTGCAAAGCTCGAACAGTTTTTTGCAAATGTTTTTGGCGAGCCAATAGATGAAATTGAATATTCAAACAGGTATGAAGTTCCACCACCAGAGCCTAAAGACCAAACAAAATACAATAAAAATAATCTTGTTGATATAGAAACTTTCATTATACATCCTTACTTTTTAAATTTAAAGCCTTATCCTTGGCAAATTTTGGCATTAAAATTGTTTTATGCTGGTTCAGAAGGTAATACAAATGTTGAATTTAATGAAACAAAGAAAGAAGATGTAGCTGGATGTAAGAATTGTGTTTGGGAGTATGTAGTTGAAAATGAAAATAATTGTGCAAAAGCAATCGAACAAGAAGAAAATTATTTATCTATTCTTTCCCCAATAAACTCAAGATGTTTAAAATGCTCAAGATGCCCATTACAAACAAGAAAAATAAGATTAGAGCATGAAATAAAAGCCGCAAATGATAAAGACGGTGAGCAAATGTTGAGAGACATTTATGAAGAAGACACAGAAGATTTTTTTCAGTCAGAAATGGATTTAATTGATGAAATTCCTGATGAAGCTGTAAAAATGCAAATCAAAAAGAAATTACGCAATAAGTTTCAAGAATTAGTTCTAATAATTGGTCGTCGAGGCAGTAAATCATTTATGACTGTAGCAATTGCCCTTTACGAGCTGTACAGACTATTGTCAATGAAGCATCCACAAAAAAAATTAAGATTGCCTGATTTTGGTGAAATTTTCATACTCAATGTGGCTAAAAATGAAGACCAAGCAAAAGACTCAATCTTTACACCCATGAAAAATAGCGCTGTAGCCTCTCCATTTTTTCAAAAATATATTGGTGTGGATAATGCTTTGGAAATGAAATTTTTAACAGAAAGAGATATTGAAGAAAATATCAGAAGACAAGAAAGAGGACTAACACCTTTGGATGGAACAATCATTTTAAAATGTGGTTCTTCATCAGCTTCAGGATTGGTTGGTAAAACTTGTTGGTGCATTATTTTAGATGAGCTCGCTGCTATGGCAGGTGATAATCCAAATTCAGGTGTTGATAAAAAATTATATAATGATTTAAAACCATCGTTAACAACATTTGGAAAAGATGGAAAAATTATTTGCCTATCAAACCCTAAAGGTCCATTTGGACAACTTTACACACTTTATAATTCAAGACTTGAAGACAGCATGACTCTTATTTTGAAACTTCCAACATGGCAAATTAATGCAAATGTGGACAAACTTTGGCTTGAAGGTGAAAAAAGAAGAGATCCAGTTGAGTACAATATGCAATACGGAGCTGAATTTGGATCTAATTCTCAAGATCCATACTTAAGTCCAGAAGATGTTGCTTATGCTTTTGAAAATTCAACAAAGATTACTAGAACAGAGTTAAGAGAACCTGGCTTAATAGATTATTATTGTCATGTTGATCCTGCAAACAGATCAGATTATTATGCAATTGCAGTAGTTCACGCTGTATCAACTGGCGAATTAGATTTACAAGGTAGACCTATCAAAAAATTCTTTGTTGATCACATGCAATTCTGGGCTCCTCTAAAAATGAAACAACCAGTTCCTATAAGAGAAGTAGAAGAATATATTTTAGAATTGCATAATAAATTTAGATTCAAACAGATATCTTTTGATCAATGGGGTAGCCCTGAAACTATATCTAAACTGTCTGCACAAGGTTTACCTGTTGTGTTGAAAGTTTTCAATAAAGAATACAAAGATAAAATTTATCTGCATTTATTAGAAGCTTTTAGAGATAAAAGAATTGAATTTTACAAAATGTCTGCTGGAAAAGTTAAAGATGTTAAAGGAAATATAATTGATATAAACGAGATTGTTGAAGCCAAAGATCAGTTTACTTTTCTGCAAAAGAAGTGGCGAAATGGAAGACAAATCATTGAAGCTTTAACATCATATAAAGATGATCTTTGTGATGCTGTCGCTGCTGCTATTTATGAAAGCAATTCACAATCTTCAGTTGTCCAAACATTACCGCGATCAAGGGTTGCTTACACTGGTCGAATTTTTAGGTAAAATACAAATTAATTTAGAAATAATCTTTGATGAGTAAAAGGCTTGCAAATTTTGGAGGAGTAGGTGGTCAATATGCACCTTTTTCACCGGGAGGTTCACCTCAGTTTAGAGGAGGTCCATCTGGATATGCAGGTTATGGTATTAACAATTTTAGTGGAGATACATCTTTGGATGATTTAATGGGTCGCTACAGAAAACCAGAAATTTTAGGTGATTATGAAAGACCTTTAGAAACTTTGCTAGAAACATTTCATAAAAGTTTAGAATCTGATATACCTTCATACTTACTATCTCCAGAAGAAAGAAAAGAACTAAGCGTTAAACAAAAAATCAGAAACAAAGAACAATATATAAAAGATCTTTCAAAAAAAAATGTTGAAAACAAAACTGAAATAATTCACAAAAAATTAAATACAGTAGAAGATTTGCTTGAAAACTTTAGAAAAAACACAAATATAGATTTTTCTAAACATGCGTCAGTGGTTTATCCTGATGATGCGCCAATGGAAATAAGATTGAACAATGAAAAAAATGGTCCTGATTCTTTTAGAAGAGAGAGAACATCTTTACCAACATCCAGCGAACAGCTAACACCTTGGGAGGAATACAAAAATGATCCCTACGCTTATGCTCAATATTCTGAGGCATTTACTGGAATAGCTCCACAATACGAATTAGGTATGGGGGTTGATAAGTACATTAAGGATTTAAATAATCCAACATTCCCCGATAACCATAACATGCAAAATTCCACGCTTTTAATTAATACACCAGAAGAATCACAAACTTTTCATGATTACAAAGGTTCATTAAATCCATTGCCCTCTCAAATTACAAATGATGCAAAAAAGAACAATCAACCTCTGGAAATAAAATTAAGAAAACTCAAAAAATCACCCAAAGGAATTGATAGATTGGATCCAGATATGTTTTATGGTATAGATTGGGACGCATGGTTAAAAGGACGATTTCCAGAAAGAGGATATGTTAGTTCTACTCCTTGGGGTAATGATACATTAGGTACAAATTCTACAATTGAAAACCCTGATACGACAAATAGCCCATATAATGGCATAGGAATTCTTTAATGAAAGAGGTTTTAAAAGCAATTGATCTATTGGAGCGTAATGGTAACTTTAAAATGGCAGATAAGTTTCAAAATGAAATGATTAAATTAGCTGCTTTTCCATATAACTTAACAAGTTTGGATGAATTACCACTTTCTGCAAGATTTTATACCTGGAAAAGAAATGAAAAAGATTTTCAAGAATTTGATAGAAAATTTTATGAAGAATTAAAGTGGAGAATACCAGATTACAGAAATTTAAATACTGATGATGACGAAAAATTAAATTTAGAGGGCGCAATGCATGGGGAGGATCCTGTTCCTGGTCCAGCTTATGTAGACCCAGGTAATCTTGCCTCTTCTCCCTCAATGAATGGTAGTTTAGATTACTTTACTTGGGATGAAGCTCATGATTCTAATCAGGGTCCAAATTATTGGAAAAATTTGTTACCAAGAAGGTAAAATATCAACTAAAAAGAAAATAATACTATGCCTCAGCCAATCATACCAATACATCAACAAGAATCATTATCAATCACTTTTGGTGACTCATTACAGCCAGAATTTCAGCTTTCTGAGCTTCAATCAATTTTGTTGAAATCTACTGCATCTGTTAACAAGAATAAAAAATATTCAATTAATACAATTGAAGCTCTTAAAGATATTGACAAAAACACAGATTTTGTTGTCAGTGCTATTCACGACACGAATGAAAGATATTGCTCAATACCAAATTCAATAGATTCTGAAACAATTTTAGCTCTTCGAGCCGAAGGTTTAATTTCTGGCAATGGTAGGTCTGTTAAAATAACTGATAGAGGTAGAACAGCTTTGCGCGATTCGTATTTATCTACAAAAAATGCTTTGAATGAAAATCGTGCTTCGGAAAAATTTGACTTCCACACATTTTCAAGATTGGCAAGTAAAAAAGGAGAATAATGTTAAACTTTATAGTTAATGACAGAAATAAACTTGCGCAACTTATTAAGCAAGCTCAAAAAGAAACTAATTCATTGAAACCTTCACAAGTTTTTGAAATGTTTATAAAAATTGCTCAAAATGAGAAGTATGATGATTTTAGCAATCTAGATTATGATTTAAATGAAATGTTTAAAAATGATAATTTCAGTGAATCAGAAAGACGAAATATTTTGGATGAAATGTATCTAAACCAAACAGATAAAGTAAAACAAATACAAAAATACCTTAAAAAAATAAATGAAAATTTTGCATTAATTTATACTTACGCAAAAAGCAAAATTCAACCAAATTCAAAATACGCAGAAAGCCTTGAGGATGGATTATCAAATATGTTTTTGTATGAAAAGAATGACAAAAAAAATCTTAGAAATATTTATAGATACATTTTGCAACCTCTTTTCAGTGGCGAAGGAGCAAATGTTAAAAAAGCTATAAATTCAATTTGGGGTAGCATTATGCAAGAAGCTCAAAACGTTACAATTCCATCAAACGTTGATAAAGATGAATTTATTAGTAGTAGAACAGAATCAGATAAAATTCAAGAACAAAAAAATAAACAAACATATGAAATTTCAGGTGATATTGAAGATAAAATCAACGCAGTTTCAAATATATTTAATAAATTCACTTCTAACCCAGAAAACTTTTTGATGAGCTATTACATAAACCCACAATTGCCTAAGGGAATGGAAGAAGAAGGTTTAGAATCATTAATGCAAAAACATTTGAGGCTAAAATCGGCAATTGAAAATGCTAATTCAGATGAAGAATCTTTGCAAGCTCAAGCAGATTATGATGAATTTTATAAATACATAACTGATGAATTTATTCCAAAAAGAATGGGACCAACAAGATACACTCCTGGAAATATAACATCTGAGTTTACTAAATTGGACTTAGAAAAAGAAGTAAATGAATATTTAGAAAAAATAAATATTGAGAATCTTGTGGAGGACATTTTGCAATCAAATTTTTACACTTTACCTAAGTGGGCAAGAGAATATGCAACGGCAGATGAACAAAAGAAATATTTGATAAAAGAAATCATGATATCGCTCATTAAATCTGAAGCAATTCTTGGGTTTAAACGAAAAATGAATGTGGCTTTAACACGATCCTATGGAAAATTCGTTGGGACAGGAAAAAGTCAAAAACTGGCGCAAATAAATATTTTAATTCATTCATTGCAAGTGTCTATCAAAAAAATTATTCAAGATCCTGAAGAACAACAAGAATTATTAGAAAGAGCCTTAAATATTATTTTCAAAAAGACAACAATTTCTGAAGAAGACTTGAAAAAAGATTTAAGATATACTCTTTTTCAACATGTCACGCCAATGATTATTTCAGGTTTAAGAACTAGAGCTGAAAAAAAATACAATAAAAGTTTTCAAGACTTAAACAATCAAGAAAAAGAACAAGTAGTTGAAGAAATTCTATCAACAGTATATCCAGTCTTCCCGTATACAGATACAACTCCAGCTAAATACATCAGCAAAAATTTTGACGAACTTGAAGATTCTAATATTCCTAAAGAACAATTGAGAAAATTATTTGGAGTAGAAAATGACGAAAAAAATATTGCTGAAAGTAGTATTCTTAATACATTGATCAAAAAATATGCTTTTAAAAATTAGATTTACGGCTAATACGCCTGATACTCTTGCCAAAGGCTTGATGCATTCTGCTCCTTTGGATAAAAATGAATGTGCTTTTTTTGTTTTTAATTATTTAGATGATCATAGTTTTTGGAATAAAAATGTTGGATATCCAATAAGTTTGTTTTTTTTAGATGAAAATTTTGAAATAAAAAACATAGGTAAATTGGAGGCTAACCAAGAGAAACCTTGTAGATCTGAATACCCTTTAACGAAATATGTAATTGAAGGACATTCAGATCTACCTGTAGAATTTGATATAAGGGTAGGAGATTTTTGTTTACCTGATAATAATATAATAAAGGTATTAAAGGTAAAAAGAAATTCTTAAAGAATACTTTAAATATCGGAGTAAAAAATGGCAGATAGAGTTTTTCCAAATAATTTAAGCGTGAATATGGGTTCGAAAATTACATTTTCTGGAATTGACTGGGATGTTGTTGAAAATAACATCCAAAATCAAAAATTCGCAAACAATCAATCAAATGAAATACAAGCTTTGTTAAAATTAGCAACTGTAAACCCTGAAATTGAAGAAATTTTCAATGAAGCTTTTAATAATCATCCTGATATTAAAAATCTAGATCCAGAAACAAAAGAAAAATTAAGAGTCGAATTGAAAGAAAAAATTGACCCTAATATGACTGTAGATACACTTTATAATGAAATAAGCAAACTTCCCGACATGAAAGATCAAGATAAAAATCAAAATGAAAATGTATCAGTTTCTAATTCAAATGGAAAAATGGAAAAACTTTCAATCATGAAATCATATTTGAATCCAGATTCTGAACTATATAACTTTGAATTTTATCCAAATAACTCATGGGTCAAAGAACTAATAATAAAATTGGCTGATGGCAAAGTTTACCTAAAGGCTGCAGTAAAAGAAGGATTGAAAGATTATGTATATACAATTGATAGATCAAATTCAGAATTGTATCAAGAGTTTTTAGAAAATCTTTATGAATTGAAGAAATCTGATGGTGAGTCAGGAGTTGGAAGATTTATAACCAAAGCCAGAAAAGACAATGTTTTGAAAGATTTTGTTGAAGATGAACCAGAAATGACAGATGAATCTGAAACAAATGAAAAAGACAATGAAACTCTTGAAGATCCTGCAAACCGAAACGAGTTTGCGTTGACCAATAATAATACCATGAAAAAAATAGCATTTACACATCCAAATCAAATAAGCGCCGAAGCAATTGAAGCTGCAAAAGCTGCTGGCGACACAAAACTCGTCAATACAATCTTAGCAGCCAGAAAAGCTAATCGACAAAGAATTGCTTCAGCCATTGAAAAACAATCTGAAATTTCCTCAAGAGTTGCTAGAAGAGAAAAAATTCTTAGAATGGCTGAAGAGAATTTGTTTACAGATGAAGAAATGTTAGATGATAATTTGGACCCAATGGACCCAAAGAATAAGAAAAAGGTTCCTGGAGATTTATCTCTTGACGCAACATTAGCTTTCAAATCACCTGAAAAATTTTCTACAGCACAACGAAATGCTTTTAAGAAAATCGCTAAATCTCTTGGAATGCCAGAAGAATATATAAATGCAATGTGCAAGCCTGTAATTTCTCCTGAGGTCCAAAAGCTTAGTGAAGAAATTAAACAAGTATATTCTTCTAATGTTTCCAATAATGTGAAAAATTCTTTAATTAAGACAATGATTAAAGAAGCTAAACTTTCAACAGAATCAAAAAATGAATTCATTCGTTATTGGAATGAAACTTTAGATTATCAAGACAAGCAATTTTACAAAGATGTTGCTGCAGATTATGTAAACGGAAAGAAGGTGAACTAAATAATGTCTATTTTTCGAAAAGCTTATGAATTAGATTCTTTACCTGCATCAGTTTCAGATGCATTATTTGAAAATAATCATATTACTATTGAAGATGAATTTGAACACTTGATTAGAGAAGCTTCTAGTGCTCAAAATAAAGCAGTGTATGATAGTCGGCTTAAAAACTTCAAAGAAGGTCAAGCGTCTGTCAAAGATTTTGAAAAACCTCAACCTGCAAGATATGCTGAAGTAGAAGGTGGAATTAGAAGAGCCGGATACGGTCAAAGGTTCAACAATGAACATTCTGAGCTATTTGGTCAAGAAAAAATTAGATCTTTAAGTTTTGATAACAATAAATATGCTGAAAACTTATTGAATAATGGTTTTTCAATATGGGAACCTGAATTTGATGAACTTGAAAATGCATTTAATGAATCTCAAGAGCAACAAAATGCCATTTTTGACAGAAGAACAGCTGCTGAAAAGAAAGCTGTAGTGCATAAAAATTGGGAAGCTGAACAATCAAGCAAAATTAGAAAAACAAATATTTTACCATACAGAGGTTTAGGTATTAGCAGGCTCGCTAATGAAACTCCTATTCATCATGGTGATTTTAATTCAGTTAATGATTTTTATGCTGAAGCACATGATTCAATTAGAGAAATGAGTCGTGCTGCAAACTCAGAAAGAAAAACTTCTATTACAAGAAAAGGTATTGATCCTAATGAAAGAAGAGATCAGTGGGAAAATAAAGAGGCTATTGCAGCTAGGACAATGAAATCTCTTGAATCATCTTCTTTACTTGTGAAATTTGCTGAAGGGTTAGAAATTGAATGAAGAAACTTGCTCAAGCTGGTGGAATTACTTTGGATCAAGCAATTAAAGAGCTTGAATCAATTAAGAATTCCAAAAACAAAGATGCAAAATTTCAACAAATAGAAAATTTAAGAAGCCAAGTTCAAACCCCTTTAATTTCTGAAAAATTAGGTGAAATTATTGGCAGTATAGAGGCAAATAGTGATATTGTCACCAAGGATCCTATCAGTGGTAAACCCTACCCTAATTCTGAAACAAAAATAAACGAATTAATTAAACATTTACAGCAAATGAAACAAGCAGGAGAACAACAAAAAATGAGCAGTAATAGTTTCAACTTCAATAAATACTCTCAAGAGAAAAAGCAAGATAAAAAGAAATCTCGTGGAAATCCTTTTAGAGTATTGATGGGAAAAATAGGTAAGCTTCTCGATCATGGTCTTGAGAAAAAAGAAATTGTAAGATATCTCAAGAAAGAAAACATTTGGGACGAAAAAACTATTGACAAGGCTGTTGGCATTGTAAAAGAATATAACAAGAAAAAACATAGAAAAAAGAACAAAGAAGTGGAAGCATCTACTCTTCCAAACACTGCAGAAGAGTGGGGAAGAATCAAACCAGATTATTCTAAAAGATCAAATGCTGAATTAATTACTTCAATTTGCTGGTTAAATTCACTTGCAAAAATAGATCCTAAAAAAACTTCTTTTGCTAAAGAGGTTGCAGATCGTTCTGGCGTGAAAACTATGATAAGAGAGATTAAATCAGAGCTGCTTGAAAGAGGAATGTCTCAATCTGAACTTAATCTAATCTTAAAGTGAAAATATGAAAAAATTAGCTGGAACTGATGTTATTGTATTAATGAAGTCTGCAATTAAAGATAATGCAGTACTAAAAGAAGCTCAATCATTAAAAAAAGATGATTTTGAAAATGATGATTTGCTTGTTAATATGTTTTTTAAATCTTTTCCTAATGGATTTTCTTCTTCAAATTTTAATTCTGTAAAAGTTGCTTCAGCGGTAAATGCATTAACGAATATCAAAAAAGAAATTGTTAATCAAGGCTTACGTAAAGCACACAATCTGATACAAAACATCAATAACTCAAATAATGAGGCAGTTCTTTTGGAAAATACAGTAAGTGAATTTAAAAAAGAATCAAGTATTGATTTACAATTCAAAGCTGCAAAATTATTAAATTTTTTATCCGAATATATTGATGGTGAAAAAAACAAAATTGCAACAGCAAATGTTGTTACTAAAATAAATCAAGGCAAAATTGATGACGCTGCTGAAGATATTAGATCAATATTTGCTTCAAAAAACCAAACAGATAATGTAAGAACAGCGTTCGTGACTATTAAACAACAAGTAGGTGAGGGATATCAAATGTGCCCTAAAGCAATTTACCAAAGTGGCTATCCAATTCCTATGGAAATCTCTAATTGTAGAAACTATTGCATTGATGCTCGTTTGCACCCAGATGGAACGGTTGGCTGTAATTATGTAAAGTGGTTAAATGAAAACTTAATAACTCAAGAACAAGCTTTAAATTTATTTGATAAAATGGATTATGATAAAGATGAAATTGAGTTCATGAATTTAGATAAAGGTGTTAGAACTAATTTTCCTATGTCAGATCAAGATTCACAAGACATGCGAATTTTAAGAGATGAAAAGTTAACAAAAAATGTAACTTCAAAACCTTGGGAACAGCAATTAGAAGAAAAACATCAAAAAACTGAAAAAAGAGAAGATGTAAAATTTAAAAACAGCATTGTTGCTTCAGATTCTGCTATTGAAAAAATTCTTTCTGAAATGAGAGATGTTTTTGATGAAGATGATCTAGATACTCTTGAAGAACAAATTAGAGCGGCAACAGGAGACTAAAAATGTCCTGGTATCGATTTGCCAAAGATTATATTGATTTGTACACGGAGCAAATTCAAAACAAGGACAAAGCATTGTTTACAAATTCGCCCGATATTCCCAAGCCTGTAAAAAAAGATAATTTAAACTTAGAATCAGCTTTAGAAACAGAAAGAGAAAATATTGTTAAAAACCCTTCATTGATGAACGAAGTAAGGCAACCTGTTAGAACAAAATCAACAGGTCAAGGTGCTCCATATTTATTAGAATCTAAAAAAGATTTGCCACTAAATCAAGATGATAATTACACAAGAATGTCAGATTGGAATACAAACTAGGTTAATTTAAAGAAATTTCATAAAAATTAATGTACAAAAAACAAAGGAGTGAAATTTGTCTAACAATATCAATTCAATGCCAACATTGGCGTCAGTACTCACAGAAGCTACAAGAAAAATAGTAGGAAAAACAGAAGCTAGAAATGGAAACAATAGGCAATCTGGAAGAAACTGGGCAGAATTAAGAACAGCAAAAGGTTTTGGTGCTACAGGTGGCAGATATGCTCAAATGTCAACAGGTGGAGGTTTAAATAACACCACTACACAGCCAAACTTTTATAGCCCATTTCTTACTCCATCGTCATTCCAAATTCCAAACACAAGAAAAGAAATCTATCTTTGGGCAAATTGGTGGCGTAATAATGAGCCAAAAGTTGCAGCTGGTATAGATTTTTACACAAACTTCCCTTTTAATGGCTGGAAACTTGAATGTAAATCTGGAGTGGTAAAAGATTATTTTGAGAAATTAATTGAAAAATTAAATTTCCAAAAATTCTTACCTTTGATTTCAGGTAACTACTATTTGTATGGAGATGCATTTGTTTTAACTGAAATTGATTGTCCTCATTGCTTTGGATCAATGTTTGATCAAAAAACAGGTCAAAAATGTGAACATAAAGGTGCAAGCTGGAAATCAATGACTTTATTAAATCCAGATTCAGTGATGATTACTCCTGGTTTTATTTCAACTGAGCCTCTTTATGCTTACTTGCCTAATGATAGAGAAATCAAAATTGTAATGGAAGGAAATCCTAGAAAACTTTTTGAGCAAATTCCAGATGGGATTAAGGCTAAAATTAGATCAAAACAACCAATTCCTTTAGATCCAATATGTATACACCATTTTAAACACGGTTCTGATTATTGGGCAGATTATGGAACATCACTTGTTAAACCTCTTTTTGTTACTCTAGCTTATAAAGATAAATTAAGACAGGCACAATGGCTCATTGCTGAAAGACACATCATTCCTACTAAAATTGTAATGGTGGGTGATGATAATCGACCAGCTTCTCAGGCAGACCTTGATTCTGTGCAAGAACAACTTGCAGCAGTGGCAAATGACCCCAATTTAACTTTAGTAGTTCCTCATGCATTTAAATATGAATTTGTTGGCGCTGGATCTCAAGTTTTAAATGTATCCTCGGAATTTGATTTATTAGATGGAGAAATCCTGGACGGTCTAATGTTGAATAAAGGATTGCTTAACGGGGAAGGTCCAAACTATGGTAGTGCTCAGGTTGGCTTGTTGGCAATGAATGAAAGATTAGAAAGCTGGCGAAGAGAAATGCAACATTTTATTGAACAAAAAATATTTAAACCATGCGCTGAGTGGAATGGTTTTTATGCTACTGGTGATGGGGGTCAAGAAGAAATAATTTATCCAAAGATTATTTTTGATCCTTTAAGATTAAAAGATAACACTGGTACGCTTCAAATGCTTGTTACAGCACAGCAAAATGGTACTATTTCTGCAGAAACTTTAGTTGAAGAATTTGGATTAAATTGGGATCAAGAAGTAGAAAGATTAAGATTTGAACAAGGAATGAATTTTGTTAATGCTCCTGAAGTTATGGACACAGACATGAACATAGGATTTGGCGGAGTGAGTGGTCAAGGATTTGGTGGAGGTGCACTTAACCAACCTTTAACACCAGGGGCTGAAGGAGGAGAGATGGGTGCTATGCCAGGTGCAGAACCAGTTGGTGGTGATCTTGGCATGGGTACAGTGCCAGAAGCTCCTGCATCACCAGCGCCAGCACCTGGTGCTCCTGCCACTGCTGAAACTATTTATCGCCAATACAAGTTTGCATCTAATTTAATGAATGAAATTTCTTTTAACAGAACAGCAATGTCAAAATTAGATGAAACTAATTACATCAGTGAAATTGATAGAGAGTTAAATGAAAAATTTGCTGTAACAGGTAGGGCTTATGTTGGAGAAATACCAGAAAATTTAGAAATGGTAAAGCCTTGGAATTGTCAAGGAATAGGAATACCTGAGAATTTTCAAGCAATGAAATTAGTAAGAGAAGCTAAAGTGAAAAATAAAGTTAACGTTCATGGCTACACTTCTTTAGAGAAAAAATTATATAAGATTGTTATGGGGATGCAGCCACCATTAGCTTTCTATGCACAATATGAAGCTGGTCCTGGAAAAGATTATATTTTAGACGGAGCTTTTCCTCAAATAAAATTAGCTGTTGAAGCAGACGGAGAAATTTGGCACAACAACCCTAATAAAATAAAATCCGATAAAACAAGGGACACAAACTTATCCAGACAAGGTTGGACAGTGTTGAGATTTACAGATAAAGAAATTGAAAAACAGCCAAAAGATGTAGCAATGGTTATTAAGCAAGCAATGCAACAACTAATTGGCGGTCTTTCAAATGGTACAACTAATCAGATAATTTAATTTCTGTCTGAAGAAATAAATTCTGATAAAGCTTTTTTAAGTCGCTGAAAAAGCGATGGTCTTGGAGCAACCAGTTTTGTTTCGCTGTCTTGAGGCATAGGAGGAACGGAAACAATAATATCCATAGTTTCTTCAACTATATTCAGATTGTGTTCCTGAATGTAATCCAACGCCTCTTGCTTAGTTTTAAAAACTCGCAAGGCTCTTTTGCCACCGTCTTTAATGATGGAATATTTGCCATCATTCTCCTTTAATCGCACAGAATTATTCATTAATTATTTATACGTAGAGGGTGAGGAAAAGTTTCAAAGAAATATAATCTAGGCATGATAAAACGAGGCATAAGCGGCGGAATGATTTCTATCAGTTCTTTAATAGATAAAAAAGATAGATCAGCCCTAACTAATAATTCAATGATTAAAACTTCTTCTTCGATAAGAGAAGCAGCAAAAATTGGTTTGCAATCTCTATATGCAAATGCTGATGAAGTTTTAGAAAAGTATAAAGATTTTGACATAATCAAAGAAATGAAAAAGAGAAACGGCGCTAACCTTTTATGGGTTAGAGCTAGATCAATTGATGCTGATGTGTGCAACACAAATGGTGACTATTTTAGCGAAGAAGAACTGACTAAAGATGTAGATTATCAAGGCAAAAAAATGCCTGCTTATAAAACTTTTGAAGGTGTACCCATTTACACAAACCACAAAAATGACAATATTGAAGAAGCTAAAGGTATGGTCGTTTATGCAGAGTGGGATGATGATGAGAAGTGTGTCTATTGTGTTTTCTTCATTGATGAAGACGCTTATCCAGATATAGCCAGGGGAGTAAGGCAAGGATATATTCATGATGTCAGTATGGGATGCTCTGTGGACGAAGGTGTTTGTTCAATTTGTGGTAACAAAGCCACAACTGAAAGAGATTATTGTGATTGTCTTAAAAAATATAAAGGCAAAATGCACCCTTCTGGTAAAAAAGCTTTTGAATATAACTATGGCATAAAATTTATTGAGCTTTCATGTGTAGGAGACGGTGCTTTCGAATCGTGTGAAATTATTGAGTTGTATGATCAGGATGAAATTTTACAAAAAGCAGAAACAGCAATTAAAACTGCGCAATCTTTAAATTCTTCAATTTCTTTAGCTGCATCTATGAATGAAGGCATTTATCAACAAAGAGAAGTAGAGCATGCACTAAGACAATTACAAAATCTCAATAGAAGCATAATTAAAATTGCACAAACCGCAGGAACTCTTGTTGGAGGACAACTAATGGGTGGTACAGGAGCACAAAATGCAACTGTAGTAAAGGTTCTTCAAGGTCTTGGCATTGATCCTTCAAGCAGTCTAAATATTTTAGATTTAGTTAATCTTGCACTAAATTTTCTTGAAGTTGCAGTGTTGAATTTATTTTCAAGAAAAGATAATATTGACTTAGGTCATGTTGCAAAACTTACTAAAGCAATGGGGGAACTTCAAAATACTCTTCAAGATATGATTGATGATGGGATTGAGACAGCTGGTCAAAAAAACGCTCAGCCTATGGTTCCTGCACAACCCCAGATTCCTGCTCAACCTGCTCAACCTTCTCAACCAGGGCAACCTGAGCAAGCTCCCAACGCCGCCCCACAATTACAGACTCAAACTGCAGAATTTGAGCAACCTTCTGTTGGAAAATTAATTGCACCATTTTCTCAACAACAATATGTTATGCCAATTGGTGGTGGAGTAAGCGCTAGTTCAAATAATGTGAGATTGGTATGGGCTTCTTCTAATAACACTGCTGATGAAATAATTGAAACTAAACATTCTAAACTGAATAAGTTAGGGAAATTAGCTATTGCTATAAACAATTTAAGGGAAGCCTGTGGAATTCCCGAAAAAAATAATGAGGTGACATTTAATGTTCCTCAGAATGATAAATTAACAGCTTCTACTGGAGACAAAAAAATTATGGATCATTTCAAGAAAATTGCTCAGGATTTGAAAAAACAAAATACAGCGACACTCGCAGTTGACATTAAAGTAGATGACAACACTGGTAACAGAGTTGTTTTATCTACAGAGAAAGGTATCAAAGGCTATCACAATGGTCATTTGACAAATTGGACACCTAATTTGACAGATGTACAGTTTGCACAATTAGAAAACGGTGATGGATATAGAGTTGCTGCTGATCTTTTGAAAGATTTTTCAAGCACAGTTAGAACAGCACAAAAAAATAATGAAATTGACACTTTAATTATAATGGATGAACATATTTCTAATGGAAGAACTGAGCAGCATGTTTCCATTTTTAAAGATTTGAAAAATGATCACGTTAAAAATGACAACAACACTTATCAAGCAAAACTTGATGAACGAAGACATAACACAGTTGAAGACAATGTTATGGAAAAGCTTCTAGGTGGTCAGCAAACAGGAAAACTTGTAAGAATTGTAACAGAACTTTCAAATCAAGCTCAAAAAGGTTTAGGACATGAACCTTTAGAAGATATGCTTCATCCAAATTTTGGTCATTCTACTGTACCAGGTAAAGAAATTATGTGCAATGTTATGGATGGTGTTGTCAGAACATGTTTGGCAACAAAAGAATCTCCAGAAAAAGTTCTTGAATTTTTAACTAAATCAGCATCTGACAAAAACTTTGGAAAAATTTTAAAACTTGCTCGTCTTGGGAAAGAAGCTAGAGAATATGAAAGCATAATGAATAAATTTGCACAAATGGATACTCAGCTAGAAGATGGCATGAAAGATGCAGCTTTAACTGGACAAGCTCCAGATATGATTGGTGAAGAAATGCAACCACCTATGGAGCAAGCAGCTATTGAAGATGTTGCTGATACTGCTACAGAAGAAACAACTGAAGGAGAAATTATTTCAGCCTTAACAGTTATTAAAGAAAATTTTGAAACAGCAGTTGAAAAATTAACAGAACTTCTTGAAAAAGTAGCTCCAGAGCCAGAAGGAAAAGAAGATGAAATGAAAGGTGCTCTAGAAGATGATGAAATGATTGACAATAATGCCATGAAAGGTGCTGTTACAGGTCTTTCTCTTGCAGGAGAGGATATGGGTGCTCAACCCGATGAAATGATTAATTCTGTTAATTCTATGCCAGCTGATAATCTTGCGGCAGGAATTAACGATGCCAGATTACCATCGAAAGCTGTGGCAAGAGCGAAATCAAGATTGACAAAAGTGGCATCCAAAAATAATATTGAATCAAATATTATTGGTTGGCTGGCAGATGTTGCAATTCAAAACAACATTCCTACAGAAAAAATTGCCCTAGCAGCTAAACTTTTCTGTTCTTACAAAGAAGCAGCTAGAGGTGTATTGAACAAATCTATAAGAACTTCTGAAATTAAAGTTGTTGATGAAACTACTCACTCAACCACAATCTATGCAACTCTGAAAGATATTGGTGCAAATGTTAAAGATGCTGCGTTTAATGATAAATTTAGAGAATTTGCAGTTGATTTGTTGTCAAATTCTGGTTATTCAGTTGATCCTAATACTTTTGCTTTAACAGACATTTGTGTTAATGAGGATGGCACTGTTTGCGGGAAAGTAAGCACAAGAGCAACAAAAACTTTCAACCCAGAAATGCTATCAGAAGAAATTATAACTGATGAATATGTTGATCCAGACAGATCAATGATGTCAAATAGACCAGAGCTAGGTTTAGGTGACATGGACATGGAAACAAGTGGTGTGGGAGAAATTCTACAACCAGCAATGATGGTAATGTCTGAATCTTATAAATCCGCAAATAGAATTGCGCGACTCCAAAATGTTGTTAAAATCGCACAAGGATTAGGCTTACCAGGAGCTCCCGGCGCTACTCCTGGAGGTGCACCTGCTGCTCCAGCAACTCCTCAAATGGACTCATTAGGCGGAATGGCAGGAGGGTCTGCAGACATGGGTGTCGGTTCGCTTACAGGTGGTAGCCCAGATGCGGGATTAGGTATGGACAATATAAATGAATCCCCAGAACCAGGAAATAAAGCTCCTTGGGGCACAATCTGTCCTCAATGTGGCTCAAAAGATATTGACATAGCCAATGGTACTGGCAACTGCAATTCGTGCCAAGCACAATTAACATATAAATTTATTGTAGAAGTAGCACCTCCTGATGAAAAAGAGTCAGGCGGCATGGACATGAGTGAGCTTCCTGAAGAGCCAATGGCTCCAGAGGGTGGAATTGGTAGTGCAGAAGCTGGAATGGCAGCTGTACCTCCTGCTCCGGCAACTCCAGGTGCACCAGCTGCTCCCGCTACTCCTGCACTTGCTTCAAATCAAAGAATTATGACAAGAATAGCCTATAAAACTTCTGCAGATGTTTACGCAAATGCCTTATCAGATGGTTTTGTTAAAGAAGCTGCATCTAAACTTCCAGTGGGTATGATTTGCCCAGCTTGTGGTTCAAGAACAGCATCCAAGAGACAAAAACAAACATATTGCTACAACTGCGGAACTGTAGCTGTAGCAGAAGTTAAAAAAGTTGAAAATGAACCAGGAATGCTCGAAGCAAGCATTACTTGGATGCAATAAAAAGGAGAATTGATAAAGTTAATAGAAAGATTAAATATCGACTATAAAACAATAGGACAATAAAAATGATAAACGGTCAAAGCGAACAATTAAATCAAATAAAAAGGGCAATGAAAATACACGAAATCGTTTCATCTGACAAAGATGAATTAACTGCGTGTAAATCTGATCTCATGAGAAAAGTAGCAATGGATAAAGAAGAAGCTGAAGAAGTGGCAACATCAATCAGAGATATGTTTCTTCCAAAATTACTTAAATCAGAGGGTTTGGATGAAGATGATATGCCTGAAGATTTTATTGGTAAAATGACCGATGACGACGATAACTTCGACGAAGAATACAAAGATGAAGATCGTGATGAGTTGGAAGAAGAAGATGAAGAAATTGATTTTTCAGATGACGATGAAGATTACGAAGATGACGCTCAAGATGACGATGACGAAGTAGGTGAAGATGAAATCGCTACGATCCACATCACAGTCCCTGCAGACAAAATTAGAGATGTAGAAAAAGCTCTCGAAAGCGTTCTGGGTGACACTGATGCACAATCTAAGGATCATGCAATGGGTCACAACAAAGAAAACCCTCAAGGAGAAAAAAACATGAATAACAAAGAAGCTCGAAAGGCACTTAGAAAAACTATTCTGGCATCTATCGCTGAAGAAGATGTAGATCACGTTAAAAAGGCTGAAGGATTTGATCACGATAAAAGTGAACAATACACTGAAGAAACTTTTTATGATACTACAAGTTTCGGCGGATCTAAAGATTCAGATATCGACACTCTAAATTATGCAGACATTGAAATTCCTAATTTTACTACATTAGTAGATGGTTTAAAACCAGACTTAGGACTCAAAGAATCATTGAAAACATTCAAATTTGATGGCACCCCAACAGATGCCGCAGATTTTGAATTAGATTTCAATCCGTTTGAAATTCCATCACAAGGAAATCAAGAACTTTACGAAGGTAAAGGTCCAAAAATTCCTTCAGAAATGAAAATTCCAATGAAGAAAACAGTTAATGCTTCTCAGCTTGGAGAATTTGATGCAGATGCCGCTGAGGAAGCGCTTGCATTTGCTCTTCGACAAGCAGGTGTAGAAGATGAAGATCTTGGCAAACTTACCTATGCTGAAGGCTTGGATTTATTCAAGGCAATTAAAACAGCAAGTGAAGATAGAGAGCATTATACACAAACAGGTGTTATGAATACTGAAAATGGATTCGTTCAAAACACTAATATTACTGATCCAGATAAGAAAACCACAAGCAAAAAAGAAACTATGGTGACAACTGAAGATCAATTGGAAGAAGAGCACCACGCAAAACATGCGTCAACAGATGATCAATACGTAGCTATGCTAAGGAAATTGATGAAAGGTGCATCATACGCTGAAAAGGATGAGGAAGAAGATATGGAAGACAAAGCAGAAAACAAACTTCACGTTGATGACTTAGTTATCGAAGCTGAAGAAAAAATGGCAAAAGAAGCTGAGCTTTACAAAGCCAGACTCAAGACAGCTTATTCCATGACTACAAAACTTGCAACAGCAGGTATTCTTCCCGCACATGAAGCTGATTCACTTGTTGAAGGATGGCTTCAAGACGGTTTGACTGTTAAAGCAATGATCAAACAAACACAACTTATGCTTAATTCAGCAGCAGCTCACGCTGAAAAGTACGCAGCTTCTTCAAGCTCTGTACGAACTGCCTCTTCTGGGATTGCCTTCAACCCATCAGTAAGAGGAGCAAGCGCAGATTTAAGCGGTGCATCTGAAATCCAAAATGCTTTAAAGAATCTTGGATGGTCTACACCAAAAGTTACTGGGATGGAGGAATAATTACGAAAGTAATTTTACTTACAAAAAGGAAAATATAAACTAAAAGGAGAAAATAATAAAATGGCATTAAGAGCACTTAACTCAGTGATTGCAGCTAACTATAATAAACTTAGCACAGATCCAATTCTCGCCGGAGATATTGTTGCGTTTAACACAAACGACGTAACACAAAACCCTAGCGTTGTTAGAAGAGCCGTTAGAAACACACAACTTATGAGAGCTGCTGTTCTCGGAGTTGCTGGTGATGACGCAGTTGGTACAAACCCTTATGGTGAAACACCAACAATGATTAACAACGACCCTGCAGGTTCGAACTTTGTCAATGGTTCGGCTTTCCAATCTTACACAGCAGGTTTTTATGTTGGTGTAAAGAGAGCTATCAGTGATTTCAAGGATGAATCAATTGATCTAATCACAAACCTGACAGCTGGTATTCCTACTTACGCTCAAAGAGGCGTGAGTGTCTATACCACACCTTCGACACAATTAATCACAGACCGATTCACATTGCTTACTGCAAGCAGTGCAACAGCAGATAACGGTGGTGCGTGGACTCCAACTCCTGGTGACCTAGTTACTTGGGGTGGTACAAATAGTGCAGCTGTAACAACTACACCTACTAATCCACAAGCTGCTACTTCAAGCACATACAATGCTGGACTTCTTGTAAAATGGGTTCCTTCTTCAGGTTCTACAGTTACAGATTGGGGTCAGCCAATTGGTCGAGTTGACTACTATGATTCAGGAGCTGGATTGCTTTACTGGACATTACTTTAATCTAGGGGGATAATTAAGAAAATGGCATTAACAAAAACAATAAACGAACAAAGAGAACAGATTGTTGCTATGGCATTAGAGACAGCTGAAGGTAAAACTGCACTGGCTCAAGCTATGGTCGAACCAATCAAAAACGCACTCATGTACCAAGCAATCGGACGAAAGCTTCTTCTCGTAGATGAACTCCCTCAAGGTGTTCTTCCTCGATATGAAAGAGATGTAACTGCAAAGTCCTTCGTCGTTTCAAAGAGAGGAAATGTTCCTACATCTGAAATTGAAGCAGAAGAACTTTTAGTTCCTACTTTTGAAATCGCTGCAAACCCAGTTATTCGTTACTCTGAAGTAAAAGCTCGAAGATTCTACATTGTAGACAGAGCACAAATCAGAGCTAAGGATAGCCTTCAGCGACAAGAGGATACTGAAGTATTCAAAGTCCTTAATTATGGTACTCCTAGCGACCAAACAATTTCGGTCAGCGGTACAGTTCAACTTGAGCAAATTAACCTTGCACTTACTCTTATTGAAGAGCATGAACTCATCGGTGCTAAAATTGTTGTTCCACCTGCACGATACAAAGACTTCAGAGGATGGGGTCCAGATGTGTACGACCAAGCAACACAAAGAGATATTCTCCAAACTGGTTTGTATGGTCACTTGTTCACAGCTGACATTCACCTTTCCACTATGGTTCCAAAGAACTGCGTATTTGTCATGGCTCCTGCTCAATTCGTTGGTGCAATTCCTATCAGACAAGACATCACAGTTCTGCCAGCAGATGACACACGAAGACTCCGATTGGGTTGGGTTGTGTACGAAGAATTGGGCTTCGCTGTTATCAATGACTTTAGTCTTTCTAAGATTATAGTAAGCTAATAGGTACAAAGTTACACAAAACTAATGAAAACCCTGGATTTATCCAGGGTTTTTTGTTTTTCAAGATAATAACAAGTTAAAAATACTTTTTTGCTGTATAATAAAGTATGCAAAGAAAAACTCTAACACAATCTCAAATTGACGAGATTAATTCTAAAAACTTAAGTAAAAAAGAAATTTCAGAATACTTGAAAGTTTCCATGCCAACGGTTTCTTTATTATGCAAAGAATACAACTTATCACACAACGCTGATAAAAGAAAGTATAAGCCAAATGACAATTACTTCAAAACATGGTCTAATGAAATGGCATATTTTCTTGGATTACTTGTTGCAGATGGACATGTGAGAAAACAAAACAACATAATTATGCTCAATCTAAAAAAGACTGATGAAGCAATTATCCAAAATCTTAAAGAAGCAATTGAATACGATGGTCCAATTTATACAATAAATAAAAAAGATGGGCAACCACAGGCTTGCCTTACTGTAAGCTCGAAAGAAATGGTTAAAGATTTAAATGGCTTAGGGCTATCTGGTAATAAAACTTATGATTTCGATTGGGTAAAAGACATTCCAGATGAATTCGTTTCAGATTTTGTAAGAGGAGTTTTTGATGGAGACGGCTGTGTTTATATTAGTACTATTAAAAAGGGCTATTCTGCATCAATTGTTGGCACATATAAACTAACCGAGAACATAAAAAAATATTATGAAAATTATATTGGTAAAAAATGTGGATACTTAAACAAAAGAGGAAATGTACAATTCATCGAATATAACGGTAGATACAACGCCTTATCTTTTTTAAACTGGATTTACACAAACTCAACACAATCTACAAGACTAGGCAGAAAATATGATTTATATCTTCAGCTTAAAGACACAATCTGCGAAACTGAACAATCTCCAAATAATTCAAATATTTCTCAAGAAATAGCAAACGAAATAAGAAATGAAAAGTTTGCTCACCTCACTGCAAAAGAAATTGCTTTAGAACTAGGAATAAGTGAGCATATTGTAAATGATGTGAGAAGTAACAGAACTTGGATAGATAATTCGTTTAATCCAAAAAAGAAAACCAAAAACACAATCTTAATTACTTACAACAACAAAACTCAGACAATTAAAGAATGGTCTGAAGAGCTTGGCATACCTTATTCAACAATAGATAGAAGGCTAAGAAGTAATTTACCTATTGAACAAGTGCTGAGTGTTGAGGAATTGCCTAAAACTAAAACAAAACAATCTGAGAAAGATAAATTGGCATATGAGCTTGCATTTAATCTTCGCACAGATTACAAAAATGGCTTGAAAGGTAAGGTATTATATGAACAAAAATATGGAATCAAAAAATCGCGTTATATTGATATTATTGGTAATAGAACTTGCAAGGAAGATAATGTTTGGTGGCAGAACTAATATATATACACAATCTGTGTGAGGCATCTATGAATAAACACAATCTAATGAAAAAAATTGCATCTGTGGCTACAGAGCTTGACTATAATGGTTTTGAAAAAGAAGCAAAAAAAGTTGACAGTTTGTTGATCAAACTTGCTGCAGAGTTGACATCACCTGAATTTCCTGATGACCCAGATGACCGAGATTATCCTGAATGGGTTTATAGTTATATTCTTAAACCTGATGATGAAGACTACAACGAAAAATATGACAAAAATTCACCCGCATTTGATCCAGAAACACTGCTCATAGATTATGACAGAAGAAAAATAAACGGTGCAGAATTTAATGAGAGACCAGATATTGGATGGGATGAATATTATTATCCAGAACCAGATTATCCTGATCGCTATGATGAAGATTATTAATTGTAAAATTATACTATGAACGAATTTGAAAATTTTATTAAAAAAGAAAATGAGCGTAGAACTAATATTAATAAATTGGCTGAAGTTTTGAAATCAAATTTAGATGCAAAGAATGCTGAAAAAATTCTTCCAGATGGTACAAAGCAAATGGTAACTAAATCATTCAATCCTTTTGGAAAAGAAATTTACACAGCAAGCAAAGATGGAAAGAACACTATGACATTTTCAACTAAGAAGCAACTCTTAGATTATTTAGGAGAATAAAAATTGTTTTACGAAGAATATATAAATTTTTTGAATCAATATCTAATTGCAATGAAAAATAATGAAATTATTTTTCATGAAATCTTTAATCAAAATAAAAACGCTACTTATCCAATTCAGAAAATTTTAGAACTTGGTGTTCATGTGGGTGAAAATCCAGTTTTTGGAGGTCAATCTACTAAAATTTTTTATGCTCTTTATAACACTTATGGTTTTGAATTTTTACATTCTCTAGATATTTATAATGGCTGCAGTGAAACAATTGAAATAGTAAAAGATATTTTCAAAGATTTTAAATTACCTTTCCACGAATTTATTGTTTGCAATTCAATTGCTTATGAAACAGAAATAAAATATGATTTTATTTTTCTTGATACTAATCATGATAGTGGAACAACACCAAATTTTGGTTTTGAGGGTGAAGTTGATGGAGCAGGATTTACTTTTTCTGAAATAAATAAGTATAGCAAAATGCTAACAGATAACGGTAGATTTTTACTTCACGATACAAAAATGTTTTATCAAGCCCAAACATTAGGAAATAATGTTGAAGGGGCTGTTGTAAAATTTATCAGAGAAAACAAAGATTGGGCATTCGTTGAACACAATACAAATGATTGCGGATTAGGCGAGCTGATTAAAATTAATTCAAAAATTTTTGAATTTTTACAGAGTGAAGAAAAGTACAAAAATTGGCAAATATATTTTGATTCGATTAATTCAAAATATTAATTTCCCCCTTTCGGGGGAAATCTTATTGACCAAGACCCCAAAGTGGGTATTGAATCATAAGATTTGGATTTGCTCCAAGTCCAACAGTTCCACCAGTGAAACCTCTTAAAGTTCCAGCGTTGAGATTCATTCCGAAAGCCGGAGTTGCGCTAACACCATATTCAAATGCTGTCGGAGTGTTTGCAAGAAACTTACCAAGTTGATAATACTTAGCTGATCCATCAGCATGCCCTACAATAACTCCTTGGAATGCAGCTCTAAGCTCATCAGCTTGAGCATTTGGATTTGCAGAGTAATTTGCTACTTGCAGACCAAGCTCCCAAGCCCAATATTCTCTCACTGCGGGGGGGAATACCGTAACAGAATTAGAGGATGAATCTGTTCCATAGGCGATTGGAACCACGCCAATTTGAAGATTTCCTGATTCCATAAGAATCCCTGCAGCTGATGTATTAGGAATAGCAGTCATAGAACCGCCTAGCCATGAATTTCTAAACATGGTGGATGATCCAGCGGCACGATTCCAAGTATTAAGTTGACCTGTCAGAGACGTGTTAAGAAGATAACTTCCTGTTACCTGACCACATTGAGTCCAAGAGCCACTTGGACAGGAAGGCGTAGGAGCGTTAACATTGCCCCTTGATGTATTGAAGTACAACTGTACGTTTTTAACATAAGGTTGTGTCCATTTTTGCCAAGAGAAGTGATTCACACGATGCGCAAAACCTGCAGAAACACCACAATTTACTGTGGTTCCAGCCGGAATTGTATTTAAACTGCCATTCAAACTAGAGTTTGCAATACAGTCGTCATTGCGTGGATACATATCATCATTATCAGCACCATACATGGTGATACCAAGAGAAATTTGCTTTTGGTTACTAATACCTGCGGCTTTCTTAGCAGCAGCTTTTGCTTGTGCGAAAACTGGAAAGAGGATGGCGGCAAGGATAGCGATAATGGCAATTACTACGAGAAGTTCAATTAAAGTAAATGCTTTTTTCACATTTATATTATACGTAATAAAGGGTAAAGTTCTTAATATTGTAAAAGAAAATTATGAAAGTTTCTTTTCGAAACTTAGAAAAAAATGTTTTAGCCGTAATCTCAGATTGTGTGTGTGATAAGAGATTTATGGAGCTTGGATTCTTACCTGGAAAAGAAATTGAAATTGTTTCTGAGTGTCCTTTTGGTGGAACAGTAATAATCAAAACAGATTGTGGTAATTTGTGTGTTAGAAGAAATGAATTAAATTTAATTTTGGATACAAAATAAAAAGGTAAAAAACAAATAACTTCATAAAAAATCATTATGAGTTTTTCTGAAATTTTAATGAAACTTGCTGAAAAAAAAGCATTAGAAGGCGACGTGAGCATGGCATACAGTTTAATGTCAGAAGTTGAAAAAAAAGATGATAATGAATCTTTAGCTGAAATGCTTAAGAATGGAAAAGATAAAGAAGAAAAAAATTCTAAAAAAGCAGCTAATGAATTGTACCAACAAGCATATGATGAGTTATTTGGCGATTTAGTAGATAGCGGTATGTCAGAAAAAGAAGCAGAGCGATATTTGGAAAAGAATGATCATCTTGTTCATGATAAATATGTAGATATTATTTCTGGTAAAATTGATATGGCTAGAATGCAAGAAAAAGATGCATTTTCATCTACTTTAAATTCGATGATCAATAAATATGCTAGTGAAGGGAAAAAAGGCTCTTATAAAGATAAAATTAAATCTATGGATGGATTCATGAAGATGGATGGTAAAGCTTTTTGTTTTACCAATAATGCTCAAGCGAAAAAAGCACTTGCAGTAGCTGAACAAGCCGCAAACTTTTTGAACTGGCAAGTGATGAAAGGTGATGGTTGTTTTAAATTAATGGAAGCGGGCATGGATAAAAAATCTTCTGTATTGAAAAATTTAATTAGAAAATATGCTGGTTTTGATGATTATGATGTGCCAGAGTCTGGTACAACAATTGAAGAAATGTATGATGAAGATCCTAGCGAAAATTATGAAGACAAGGATAACATTATCACAGATGGTTTTTACGCTGGTTTAAAAAACATGGACAATAATCCTCATGTTGAAAATAGCTATGAACACACAATGTGGCAAATGGGTTTTGAAGCAGGAAAAGAAATTTCTGATCATTTCAAAATAATTTCGGAGAAATAAATGAACAAATTGGCACACAATCTGGCTTCAGTTGCGGAAGAACTTTATAAAGAAGGTTTTTTTAGAGAATCAAAAAATCTTTTTTTCACAGCAGTAAAACTAGCACATGAAGAGAACCCATTAATGAAAGTTTTGGAAGAATTCGGGTTTGAACCATCAAATATTTACGAATATGGTGATGATGATAAGTTAGACAGTGTGCATTCTTCAACCACTTCTGTTCATAAAGATGAGCCAGAAGGTTCACAAGAAATTTGGGTTGTTTTTAATCCAGAAAAAAAGAAATTAGAATATGGTTACATGTATGATTCTGAAGATAGCCATAAACATAAGTATTTTGATAGTTTAGAAGATTTGCTTACTGATGTTGCTGAACAAGAAGATGAATCAGAAGATGAATCAGATTGTGGTTGCGGATGCGGCGGCAACGGAAATTGCAAAACAGCTTCTAAGAAAAAAAATCAAGGTAAGAAACTTAACAAACCTTTCAGAACACCAGGTGGTCCTAAAAAATTCTCAGTTTATGTAAAAAATGATAAGGGCAATGTTGTTAAAGTTAATTTTGGTGACCCTAAGAGAAGTATCAAGCGTGACCAACCAGGAAGATTAAAAAATTTCAGAGCAAGACATAGATGTGATTCTGACCCAAGAGCAAAAGATAAAACCACAGCAAAGTACTGGTCATGTAAGTTTTGGCAAAAAAATAAACCTGTTTCTGGCTTACTTAAAGGCAAAAAATAATTTATGTTTGGGAATTTTAATTTTATCAATTTTTTCAAAAAAATGAATCCTCAAACTTTATCATCTGTTGCGGATGAATTAGATAGCTTTGGTATGCACAGACAGGCAAGCGACATTGATACTTTTTTGAGACAAGCTGCTTATAATGCTCCAAGAGCTGGCAAGAAAAAGAAAAGATGGAGCGTAAAATATAAGAAAAACATAAACTGTGATAATCCTAAAGGCTTTTCTCAAAAACAATATTGTAAGAGAAAAAGACAGGGCGGAGAATATAAATCATAATTGTACAAATAAAGAATGATTCAAAAAGGAATTATTCTTGCTGGTGGTACAGGTTCCAGGCTATTCCCTGTCACACAATCTGTAAGTAAACAACTTTTGCCTGTATATGATAAACCCATGATCTACTATCCTTTGTCAACATTGATGCGATGTGGCATTCGAGATGTTTTAATAATTACTACTCCACACGAGCAAAGTCTATTCCAAAATCTTTTAAGAGATGGGTCACAGTGGAATATGAATATTTCATATGAAATACAAAAAACGCCAGATGGTTTAGCTCAAGCTTTTCTAATAGGTGAAAAATTCATCAATGGAGAGGCTGTGGCATTGATTCTGGGCGATAATATATTTTATGGAGGAAATCTTATGGAAGAATGTGAAAAGGCTGTAGAAAGTGATTGTGCCACAATATTTGCATATCACGTAAATGAGCCAGAACATTATGGTGTAGTAGAATTTGATAACAATAATGTGCCTTTAAGTATTTCAGAAAAACCAATTAATCCAAAATCTAATTATGCTGTGACAGGGCTATATTTTTATGATGAAAATGTAGTGGAAATTGCCAAAAATGTTAAACCATCAAACAGAGGCGAATTAGAAATAACATCTGTAAATAATGAGTATTTGTCACAAAAAAAATTAATTGTGGCTAAATTGTCTCGTGGATCCACTTGGTTTGATGCTGGTACATTTGATAATTTACTAGAAGTAAGTAATTATGTGGCATCAATTCAAAATAGGCAAGGAATGGTTATAGCCAGCCCAGATGAAATAGCATACAGGAACAAATGGATAACACAATCTGAATTAGAAAATTTAATAAACTCTTATGGCAAGAGCTTATATTCAAAACAACTTAAAATTAGTTTAGAGAATTGAAAATATTTTTTTTGTTATTTGTAAAGCTTTTTCAAAGGCATGTCTTTCTGACAATGCTAAATCATAATCTTCATCATTATATTTAATTGAATCTAAATAATTTTGAATATTTTGTATCTCTGTATTTAAAGCATTTACTAATTCATGTGCAAGGGAATTATTTTCATTTTCATGTGAAGTAATTTTTGGCTTTGACTGCTGGGGTTTAAAATCTTCAATGCCCTGACTGATAACAGTGCGAACAATTGGAGCTACAGATGCTTTCTTGAAAATTGGCATATTATTTATTTCTTTTCTTCTGTTTTATTTTCCTTTTGCATATTCACAGACATGCCCACTACTTGATAGTAGTTTTTTCGCCCGATTTTATTCATTGTAAAAACACAATCTGAATAAACAATATTTATTCTTTTTTCATCAAAAATATACTTTTCAGGTTCTCCAAATTTTTTAATAACAGATTTGAAATCTGACATCAAACCCACACCTTTGTATTTCACAGATTTATTAACACCATATGCCTCAAGCGTCACCACTTGGCTAGATTTATTAGTAATAGCAGTGAGGAGATAAGCATCTCTTGTAAATGTGAAAGATTGATATTCTTTATCTTCTGACTCTTCTATGATAATTGGATTGCCAAATCTAGAAGTAATATTTACCAAAGAAGGAGACTGATTAAAACCTAGAAAACCAGGAAAAGTAGATAATAGTAAAAATGACCACATAGGTTTTTATACGAAAATTGTATAAATTAATTACATGGCTTTAGACAAGTGGAACATAACTGCTATTGCGCAAGAAGAAGCTTACAGAGCAATTCAACAATACAAAATTGAAGAAAAAATACAAGCCTCAATGCAAGAAGAGCTTGATGTTAAAATAAAACAAGAAATTGACAAACAATTTGCTGAAATGAGAGAAGCTGTTAAAATCATGAATGAACAAATATTGATACTTAAAAATGCAATGGAAATCTTCGTTAAAAAACACAATAAGTAAAATTATCTTTAGTAGTCCAATAGCTTTATTTCTTGGAATTGGTGTACTTGTAGCAACAGATATTTTACAGCCAAGTTATTTTAAAAATTTATCAATTTATTATCCTTATTTTTTAGTGGCACTATTTGTGGGTTATCTTGCTGTTTTTCTTGCTACTTCTTACATTTCTGCTACAAGCTCAAAATTCAGAGCAATTTTTTTTATGATTGTTTTTATGATAATTGAAGGATTGTTTTCTTTTTTAGCAATGCAAACATATTATGGTGAAGAAAAAATTCCAGTTATCAGAATTATTTCTGCTTTGTGTTTGCCATTGGTTTTTAGTTTATTTTATTTTTTGAAAATAATTGATGTGGAAAAAAATGTAAAATCATATATAGATGAAAGCGAATTTTTTAAAAATTTTGATGAGCTTGAGCGTAGCAAGCCTAATTTTTAGTTGTACCAAACAATCTCCTCAACACAATCTCATTTTAGTTGATATTTCTGGATCAAACGAAATCAATATACAAAAAACATTAAATAAAATCAATGAAATTTATTTAGAAAGTGGTCCCCAAGATTATTTTGATATTTATTTTTTTTCTTCAGTAAAATTCCTTGCTTATACTGGAAACAAGTTCAGCAAAGATCGTGATTTTTTGCCTTTTATAAAACTAGGATATGAAAAAACAAAACAAATTAAAGTAAAAGAAGGCACATCGTTTGAAATTTGTAAAAATTTGATTGAAAATTCAAAATCACATAATTCTATATATTTACTGACTGATGGTTTTTTTGAAGATTCAAAAATCACAAAAATTCAAAATCAACCTTCAGTAAAAATTAATATAATTGGGCTTGCAATTCAAAATAATGAACCTATTTTAAATGCTTTTAATAGTCCATCTGTAGTAAAAATTGATTTTCAAGGAAAATAACATTTTGAATTAGAAAAATAAAGATATGCTGGATCTTTATTTGTTTGAAATTGAATGCGCTGAAAAAATTGGCGCTTTTAAAATAGCTGATTCAATTCAAAATAGAATGATTAAAGAGGCGTCAAAAAACTATAGGAAAATTGTTGAGCAAGTAAAATTAAATCCAAATGTAAAAGACGCAACTTATTATAAAAATTTAGATAAACTTATTGTTTCTTTAAATCAAGACGTGACAAATGCAGAAAAAAATAAAATTAAAGAAAAGGCAAAAGATTTAAAAATTCAATTCAAATACAGCTCGAAAAAGACCATTGATGAATTGTTGCTGGAAAAAAGCATTGACCCAGTAGATGTCCAAATAGAAGAAATCAAAAAAAAATACAACACAGATGATCATATTGACTTAGACATTTTTGATGAAGATCAGGAACCCACAACTGAACAATTGGAATTTACTGAAGAGTTTCCAGAATTTTTAAGTGAAGATGACGATGACGAATTGAGTTTTGATCAACTTTTATTATTGATTGCCTTAGAAGATATGAAAAAAAATCCTAAGTTTAACGAATCTCGTTAAAAAAATCTTTTTCAAAAGGTGGTTCTTTTAAATTTAATTTAGATTCAAGACAATTTAAATTATAAAATTTAACTTTGTAAGAATTTAGTAAAGGCGTGAAAAAAGCAAGATTTTGAAGCAATTCGTGATATCTTTGACAAATCATTAAAAGCATGAGTTTATATTGCTCCTCAGAAAAATCTTCACTTTTAATTTTTTCAATAAAACTCTCCAACAATAGAGCTTGCTTTAAATATACTGCAGCCACTTCTTCGGGTGTCATAATAATTCATTCTTGATTTATTTTATTATCACTTGTTTCCCTTAAAATAATTAATCCTAATTGAATTTTTTCATATGTTTTCATTTCCATTTTAGAATAGTCTGAAAAATTAAATGTTAAATTTTTATTTAAAATATCTTTGGCTAAAATTAATTCATAAGGCATTTTATCATGTTTATCGTTCAAAAAATCTATGCATAAATTCTGATATTGTAGAGCTTCTTTTTCATTCAAACACAATTCGGATTCAATGTTTTGAATAATTTTTAAACACAAATTAAAATTTAAGTCATTGTAATTATTTTTTTCAGAATCAAAAATTATATTTTCATCATCAATAACTTTGATTGAAAGTTCATTAAAAATTGTTTGTGCTTTTTGAATAAAACTATCTGAATTGAAATCAATTTTAGTTGCTTTTTCTACAGAAATTTTTTCAATGTGTAAATCAAGATTTTTATTTTCAAAATTAAATTTTTTTTTCATTGTGGTTTAGTGTAAACAGTTGCGCTTACTTGATTATATAAAGCGTCCCTATTTATGTCAAATTCATTCTGGAGATAATAAGCTGTGCTTTCAGTAGGCTGCAATAATGCAACAAATTTGACATTGTGAATAAAAGTGTTTTGTGCACTATCCAGAGATACATCAAAAGATTGAATCGTAACGTTATTCATTGGGAAATAAAATGGACCACCAAAGTACATTATAATTTGTTTGTTAGTGCCTGATGCAAAATAAATTGTTAGATTCTCTGATGCAATAAATGAAAAACTTCCTGAAACTGTTCTTTTGCTATAAGACAAGAATTTCATTCCATCCGAAGTAAATTTTTGAACTCCGTCATTTGCTGTAAAAATTTTTGTGAAAGGGGTATTTATTTTTAAGCTCATTGAACGAATATTTATCCCTTCAGCCACAGAATAATTATTTAATGATGCTGTACTATCGTAAATATTCGAACTATTTTGAGTAACATTTAAACTTAAAACACAATCATAGTTTTTTGCTGTTCTGTAAGTTTGCCTGTATTCACTTTCATTATATTCTGGTAATATTTCAGGTGGCAAAATTTGACTTCCTCCTGTGAAATCTACATCAACTACTACATCTGAACTAGAACAACTTATTGAAAAAGACTCTACAAAAAGGGGTCCACCCAGATTCTTTGGATATACATTTGTGTTCAGGAAAAAGGGCACAAATTGAAATATTGCGAGTCTCCACATTAACTCTTGAAAATATGAATTTTGATCATTTTCTTGATAAGGTATTAAAACAGTAAATTTTAAGTTTCCTGATGTTTTAACATTATTATTTGTAACAATTGATAAAAAATCTGAATAAGTGTAAGTGTTTACGGGGCGAAATAAATCTATTTGGCTCAAAGTTAATGAGTTAATCATGCCAAGATAATAATTGTTTTCGTTATTGGCTGTTTGCTCAAGCGATCCCTTTTGCCCTTTATCAAAAAAATCAAAAGAAGGAGTGTAAACTTTAACAAGTTGTTTATCAATCAAATTTTTAAATACATTTAAAAAAGGCACATAAGAAAAATTTTGTGAATAAAAATAAGGATCTTTATGAATTGCCAAAGCTATTTTTTTAAGTGATGAAGGATTAATAATCATATAACTTTTTTAAGCCACTCCTTGCAAATAATTTTTATCAAATTGTAATTCATACTATTAATGTCGGTTTGATTTACAATAATTGGTTGAATGTTTAAATTTTCTGGAAATTGCACACTGTGTATTGCAGACATGAAAATTTTTCTATAAAGAATAGATGTTCGCACAAAAGGTTTACCTGTTATGTGATTTATAAATGTTGAATCTTCTAAAGCCTCAGAAACTATATCAAATCTTGGTCCTAATGCTAAAAACTTCAATTCGTAAAGATTATCTTTTTTAGGATAATCCACTATAATCAAATCATTTGGGAGTTTTGTTACGCTACATTTAGTTTCAAACTCATAAAAATCTTTTGAATACATAAACATCAGCTTGTTACACCTTCCATTTCAAAAATAGGCTGCCCATCTCTTGTTCTTGTCAAAGCTAACCAATCAAAATCTAAAGAAACATAATTCCCCTGACTTGCATCAATCGCCCCAGGTCTAAAGACTACGTAGGGAATATTTAAAACTTGATTAGCAAAATACACTTGAATGCCTTTATTGCTTTGATTAGTTAAAACAGGATACTTATTAAAAGTTGGCTGTGATGACCTTAAGGCGAGCACAGATAATTTGCCTGTTACTTTTCTTGATTTAGAATAGTAGCCTTTAACATATCTTCTTGGCATTTTAATGTTGTCGTTTCCGTAGTAAGGTGTCATTTCATTATCAATATTTATTGTAAAAGTTTTCACAGGTACAGGTGCTAAACTTTGTGTAAAAAGACCATTTAATTGTCCAAGAGTTTTTAAATCTGTAATATCAAAATCTGAAGATACATTATTTAGATAATCTTGAATTTTTAATCTGGACCTATGCAAAGGAATTATTGGACTTATGTTATTTTTTCTCTGAGATGAATTTATAAAATCAAATCTTGTTGATGAATCAAAGTTTATACTGACAATTTTGCAAGATATTTTGACATAATCTTCGGATAATGAAAAAGATAAAGAGCTGACCATACATGGATAAAAACTTCCCTCTGAAGTATCCATTCTAAACATAGGTTCATTGAATATAGGAAAAGTAATATCAGAACTTGAGCCATAAATAAACACTTCTAGCCAATATCCCGAATACCAATCTGAATCGCTTGGCATAGACTGCAGAGGAATAACATTTGCCCCATTAGTTAAAAAATAATTAAATTTAGGAGCTGTAGCAGGGGGCTCAGGATTGAATAAGGCATCATAAAGTAGTAACTCATTCACGTTTGGTGTTTGCCCTGGATTGTGTGTGAATTTATACGAAGTGTTGGTTCCCTGAAAAGACCAAGCAGAAACATTTAACAACAAATCTAAAGCAGGATCTAAACAACCCGATAAGTTATTTGAAAAAAGAAAATTAGCTGTAATTGAAATGTTACGATTTTCAAAGTTATAAAAATTAGGTTGATTATATCCACCAAAAAGTAAACTATCTGCAGTGTTGCTTTCAATATTTACGCTGAAAGAATCTACTAAAGCAGGTCTTGGTTTGGGAATATTTGTTCGCTGGTTTAAAGGTAACCAAGGTTGAGATTGTCCAACAGATAGCCCATTGCCATAGTAATCGCATTTATATAGCTCTACTTTACCAAAGTTACTAGGATATGAAAATAAATTAAAAATCATGGTACACTGTCTATTGTAATAGTATCGTAAATTGTCCAATTAATAACTGCGGTATTACTTATAAAGTTAACTCCTAAAGTTAAATCTGGCTCGATAAAAACATCTAAAACTTTATCATAAAGATCATCTACGCCACCCAATAAAATTGTTGTCCCTCTTGCTGTTCCAGTAGGTACTGAGCCTGATAAAGTTGTTTGATAACCTGTAATAGTATTTTCAGCTAAAACATAAACAGTCATTGAATTTTGTATTGGAGATGTCGATATGTATGTCTGACCAACTACCGTCAAATTATTTCCAGCATCATTGAAATTCAAACTACTTAAATCCAAATATGGAATAAAGATTTGTAATCTAGATGGGTATGCTGCTTTGTCATTAGATAAATAAACACCTCTAGATGATGTAATTGTACCTGTGCTTCCTTGATCTAAAAATCCAAGTTTAGTAACTTGAGATTGTGTTATTGATGTATTAAAAGTAACAAAATCATTAGTAGTTGCAAAATATGTTGTAAATCCTTGAGAATTAATAAATTTAAGTTTTTGTGAAGAAGATAAACTATAAGGAGTGTTCATGCTAAATACAGCCCAATAGTTTGTGTTAGATTGTAAACCAACAAAATTAGCATTATTTACGGGCAAGTTCATCACATAAGATGATGATATAGAAGCAATTGGAATGGATTGTAGATTGAATAATTTGGGACCATTTGGTCTAAAGTTAGTTCCACTATAAATTCCGCAACTCAATTGAGACACAATCGGAAATAGTTGAGCCCCTGCCCCTCCAGAGTTTGTCTGAGCATCAAAAACTGTTACAGTAGGGGCAGAAATGTATCCGCTACCAAACGAGGTAATAAGGACTGACCCAATCCCTCCTCCTGCTGATGTAGTTAACGAAATAGCCGCTCCATATCCATCTCCAGAAATAACTGCATAAGGGGAAATATAATTGGATCCAGAGTTTACAATTATGCAACTTTGTATGCCTGTAAGAGCTGAATTATCTGAAATAAAAGCGTTGAAAGCCAATCCTCCAATAACACCAGAAACAGAATCTGAATCTTTAATTTTAATAGCAAAATTTGATGAACCTATTCCAATTGATGAATTTAAAGATGAAAGTATAGTATCTGATATTGTATATGTGGCTAATTCAAAAGGATCTGTAATTCTTTGTTGTTGAAATCCATTTTCTTCTTTAACATTTTTATAAACATGGAAAAATAAAAGATTAGAAATTGTCGATGATGTGTAACTCAAATAATTATTTACTTTTTTGTTGAAATAAAAATTAGCTGTTGAGTTGAATTTTGGTGCATATTCTCCATCAGTGTTGACAGCAGAAACTCCATAAGAATGCGTACCATTATATATAGTTGAATTTTCTGTAAAGTCAATCAAATTTAAGACACTCAAATTCCCTGGAAATGATCCAAGATTTTGACCAACCAAAGCATTGCCGCCATAAATATCACCTCTAAAAATGGCAAAAGTTCTTGTCAAATCTACATTTTTATAATAGTAGTAAAAGTTTTTGAATCTAGAATCAAAATCAGTTTTTTGTAAACCATTAAACCCCAAACCATATTGAAATAATGAAGTAGGCTTGAATGGTTGATTTTTCCAATACTCATCAAAACTTATTGAATTCGCTGTAATATTAGTCGTATAGTTTATGAAACTATTTACTAAATTAGACTCGATACTGTATTTTTGTAAAGTATTATAAACTTTTACCGAATTGTTAACAGAATTTAAAAATGCATTATAAGCTTGTTGATTTGGGAAAAAATCAGATGGATTGCTATACTCAGGATATGATTCATACAACGGAATAACCCCCAGCGGACAACTGTAGGACAAAGAACTGGTTCCACTTATATCCACTGTTGCTGAAGCCAAAATAATTCCTGAAGATGGTATATCTACATCAGGCGGAGTACCATTGGCGGCAAATGTTGTTATGTACTTTATAACTGGTTGAAATATTAAGTTCGCATTAAAACCTGCGCTTGCAAAACTTGAAACATCTTGATTCAGAACTATAGTAAGTGTATTTGCATTTATTGAAGCTATACCAAATAAATAATTATTAATGTTAATTGTTTTAAAATTGTTTAAGTATGAAATACTTGGCAATTGATCAACAACTAAAATATTTGAAGTTATTGAAATTATTTTGCATGAAAAAATTGTTGAAGCTAAATCAAAATCGTTATAATCAAGATAAAATTTGAATAGTTTTTTGCCAGCATAGTCAATATCATTTTTAACAGGTATAGACTGAGACGGAACTATTATTTTATTTCTTTGATAAAAAACAATGCCTTGGCTAAATTGAAAATCAATTTGTGAAATATTATTTACAAATTCCAGACTAGCAAAAGAATTTGCATCTTCAAAAACTCCAAAAATTGGTTTACCATAAGCCATTATTGAAGCTATTTGTGTAATATTAAAAATTGCAGAATTAGGGCTTGTTACATCACCCAAAACATTTTTTTTGAGATCATATGATATGCCCACAGACTGAGAAAGATTTACCAGAAAAGAATCATTTATATTAGCCACTTAAAGTAATTTTATGAATTTTAGTATACATTGCCTAGCTGACACCAAAATAGTCATTCAAAAACTCTTGGACAAAAAATGGAACTACAGATTTATTTAAATTGTACCATGTGATAAAATCTGGATTCCAAGTTAAATAATTTGCCCAATTATAAACGTTCATATAAGTAGAGTTGAAAAGATTGTTATAGATTGTGTAATCAACTTCTGTGTTGAATTTAATAAAAGAATTATTGGCATTCAAAGAATAAAATTGACCAAAACCATTATTATACCTAAAACTTTTTAGATTAATTGAATAAAGAGACGAAGGTTGGCATTGCCAATTGGTATTGACTCCAACAAATGTAGAGTCTTCAAGATTCACTAAAATTAATATTGCTAAGGTAGAATCATTGATCATATCTGATTCAAAATCTCTTATAATTTTTTCGTCTAAATTTTCATTTGAATCATATGGTATGCCATTAGTTTTAAAATCAGAAGCTATTCCTAGAATTGATGTGGAATTTTGTGATATAGATATTTTTAAAGGTAATGTTTTATTAGTGTAATTTATTGTACCTAAGCCAACACTTGGTAAATCTTGTAAAGAAATTAAATTATTAACTTGTATTGATGTATCATTTTGAAGATTTGGGAGAACTTGATAACTAGAATTGTATGTAAAAACACCAGGTTGTATCCTTATGTCATTTATATCAAATGGTTGATAAAGTTCAAAACCAAAATTTAAAGCATACGATGTAGAGAAACCGTAATTTCTTATAGTATTAATATTTGCATTTTCAATTTCTAAACTTTTCTTGTACTTATAAAAAAGCTCACAAAAGGATCCTAATAAATTGGTTATAATTGATGTTGTCATGATGATCTTATTACAAATGAGTCTCCTGGTGGGTATCCGCTATTAACTGATTCAGCATCATCTGATGTTTTTGAAACGTTCAGGAACACTAAATTGTCAATTGGTGCTCCTGAATTTAAACTTACAGGTGATGCAGTAATATTAGATGATATAGAATTATAATTAATTAAAGTATTGCCCAAACCAACATTCCAATTAATTTGTACCATTGAAGTTGATAAAGAGAAATAATAAATTTTGAAAGATACTGGAGCTGACCTTTCAACCACACTTAAGGTAGATGATGCATTTAAAATCCCAGTTGAAATTGTGCTAAAAGTATCTATAAAAGGTTGCGCGTTATTGTTTATGTACATTTGAACACCAGCAGATGTGCCAATAGTAATTGACACAGGAACTGTAGATGCCAGATTACCCGAAGGCATAAAAGTTCCCTCAAAAATTGCAGATTTAACTCCTGTAGATACACCAATGAATGTGTTGGCAGAGCCCTGTAAATAATTGATTGAATCGATATAAGACTGTTGAATAATATTGAACAAAGAAAAATTCTTATAATTAAACAATGTTCTATCCATCCATGTTATTTTCCATTTAGGGTAAGCGTTAAGTGTAATCAATTCTTGATTATAAATACCATTTGAATTGTAACCAACATTAACATAAATGTCATGTGAAAAGCCAAGGTACTGATATGCTGGTAGCGAAGTTCCGATCACACTATTATTGTTTAAAAATGATCTTGGATAAATTGATAATGGCTGGTTAATATTGTCAGATTTGTAACTCCAATATCCATCAATTACATTTACAGGATCTGATTCTCGCAATCTGTTTGGGTTTGCTAATCCGAATTGTGATTTATCTGTGTAGTTGAAAGCCGCAAAAATATTCGGACTAATTTGATTGAAAAGCTTGTTGAATACAAAGTTGAAATTAATAGATGTATTTGATAAACCAATCTGACTTATTGTAGACATTCCTAAATTAACACAATCATACTGTGATAATGATCTACTTAAAAACGTTTGGTCCTTAGCTAATGGTGTGGATGGCACTAATGAAGCAGAATTTATTACTGTACCAGAAAGCAATACATCATTAAAAGTAAATGCAATTCCTGTAAAAGTGCTCGATAGTGACGCAACATTTATTGAATTACTAAAAATAATTCCATTTGTAGAATTATAACTTGTGGATAATTTTAAAGATATATTGTTCAGTCCATTGTAACTGTTATTTTTTCTAAGATAAAGATTAGCACCTAATGTATCAGAATTCAAAATATTTGTGCCAAATAAACCAGATATATTTATTGAAGCTTTTGAAATATCTAAATCGAAACCATTTGTTGAAATTCCGCCAGGTACATTAAAAGTGTTTGGATCATTATAAATATTTGAAGAGAGAATTGAGTAATTTGATGTAGTTATGCCTGTGTAATCTCCTATAATACTTAAAAAACAATTTGTCAGATTTTGTTTAATAGATATAAAATAAGTAGTGTTGGCAAGTGAAACCAAAGTGTTTGCGAAATTAAAAGTTATTGGTATATTTAAGTCTGTATAGGCAGTTCTACTTATATTTGAAATTGGCACAGAGTCTGAACTAGCCACTTCTGTTTTTACGTTATCCTCATAAGCATAAATTTTAATTTGAAGATTTCCACTTGGATTTTTTCCGTTTAATTCTATAAGCTTACAATTAATCGTAACATAACTAATCTGTTTGTTTCCAAGTGAATAAGGTACAACAAAAGAATTAAAAATTTCATCTTCATACAATAAATAATTTTCATTACCTGAGGTAAAGTTCAAGTTTGACAAATTTGTATTTGGTGTAGAAAAATTATTAATATTTTCAAGGTCACCAGGTTGTAAATTAGATGGAGCAACTAAGAAAGAGTCAATCGTTGGAGCATTATTAATTTTGATATCAATATTTGCAAAAGAAGAATAGCCTAAACCTACAAAAGCTTTTGGATTAAATTTAAATCCAGCATTGTACCCTATAGCCGGAGGTGAAGATTGTGTGAAATTAGTGAGTATGTATGAAGAACTTACAGTAGCAGTGAATTTAGCAACATTGTCCAGATTCACTGTAATATTTGCGCTAGTAGTGCCAATACCTGTTGTTGAAAAACCAACGTTTAAATTTGTACTGAATCCAAAATAAAAATTCCCTCCAGGATTTAAAATTTCTATAGATGATGGGTCTAGAATTCCACTTGATAATACATTAAATTGAATTTGAGCCGGTTGCTCATCAGTTTTTTGATTATCAGGCGGTAAAAGCCAAACTGTGTATCCTCCTGGAATCAAAGAACTTCCAAAAGAATTTACAGTTATAGATTTTACTTTGCAATTGTATCCAACTGGAACGTTTGAAATGATGTAAGGAGGAGAACCAGTGTTTGCTGTAACTATTCCACTCAAGATTGTTGCGTTAAGATTGGTAAAACCTGTATCATCAACTTTAGCTGGTTCGAGGAATTTCTGATCAAACCCTTCGTTCCAATATTTTGCTTGATTCACAACATAATTTGCTGCACAAATTGAGATGCTGCTCAAGGAATTAAAATTATTTGAGAATTTATCCAAATTCACAGTATAGAAAGAATTGCCCTGATCCAAGTATTCTTGCACTGCCTCGTTAATATCGTCTGGGTCTGTAATTCCTTGACTTCTTAAAAATTCTATAAACTCTTCATACGTATATTTTGTAGAATCTTTTGGAGAAAATGATTTTGTCAATATGGGAACTACTGAGCCATCTTTTAAATCAGGTATTAGTCCAGAATATCCATATAATCTAAATTCATTAATGCTCGAAACACTATAATCACTGTAATCTGTTGAATCGGGATTAGCTAACCAATAATATCCGATTGTGTCTTGGTTATTAAAAATTCTATTATTGTAATCACTTTCAGAAATTATATATTTTGAAGCCATTAAATAAAGAGTTTTATTTAAAAAGTTTTGATTATTATATCCAAAAGTCAAGTTAAGAGTGTAATCAAAAGCAAGACCCTGACCCTGGCTGTAAGGATCAATTCCATTACATACTAAACTTATAGGTTTATAAATTTCAAATGGAGTATTTTCTGGCAAATCATAATCATAATATAAACTTAATCTTCCTTGATCAAAAACCATGAATTCTTTACTTGACACAATATGCACAGCTTCAAAAATTGATTTCTCTTCATATTCTGAAAAATTTAAAGGAGGTGTGTCTGTAGTTCCGTAAGGTTGTGTGAAATTTTTTAAAGTATTTCTAGACACTATTAAATTTTCACCCATGAAATAACTATCAACATTGTTAAAGTTTACTCCAAAGAATAAGTCTGCAACAAAATTATCTAAAGTATTCAAATATAAATTTTTCAATTCATTCAGAGAAAGAAAATAATTTTTAGCGTCTGGTAAATTTTCAGCAAATGAAACCCATAAATTTTCATCTTCTATCACTTTTACAAAAGCTGAGGGAACAATCTGATCAAGTTGTATTAATGAAAAATTGTTTTGTAAATTTTTCTTTTTAGGATTTTGCTGAAAAACCATATAGTTTCCAGGAATATTTCTTTTGTAATATTGCTCTATGCTTTTAACTTTAACATCACTAAAATAGTTTGTGTTAAATAAGTTTTTTAAATCATAACTTGCATTAGATGATGTATTTTGTTTAGACCCAGATGTAATAAAATCTCCATAAAAGTACATCAAATTCTGAGAAGAACTTAAATAGCTATTAAACAAAATATTTTCATAAGCAGGGTATCTCTGTGGCTGTGATTGCTCTGAATATACTCCATCAATATAAGTTTCATTTATTCTATCTTTAGCCCATAAATAAGCAGTGTTGTCAACAAAACTTTGTGTAGTAAAACCTAAAGAATAAGGTACTGTGTTAGACCAAAAATTTTTTCTTCCAGAAACAGAACTCAAATTTGTTTGAATAATTGATGTGGTATAAATTCCAATTTTATTTATAAATGAGTTTGTGCCGACATACTTGTAATTTGAATTGATGTTGTAATTTGTAGAAATAAAATTTGCATCATTGGAGCCCCAATAGAAAACTAAATTGTAATTTGTAGGTGAAGAGTTTGTAAAATTTAATTTTACTAAAAGATTAGTTTGAGGTTGTGCATAAGACCAAGAATATTCAAAATTTATTAAGTTTGAATTTATATATCCACTTGAAATGGAAAAGTTATCCAATCCATATACAGCAACATCTACAGGAACATCAAATAAATGAGAGTTATATTGATTTCCTGAAAAATCAATTGATGAATATGGTATAGAAATTACTGATGTTTTATTTAAACCAATTGCACTTAATGAATAAATTTGTCCAGAGAGAAACGTGCTACTATAACCAAAATTATAATTCAAAATTGAAGTAGAAATGTGAGTAGATACATCAAAAGTAGGGTAGCTTGCAGTATTAATAAGACCAATTTTTACATTCTGTAAACTCTGTAATAATGCATCTGTGTTATTAGATTGTATTTCTGATTCATACGGCGAAAAAATAGATGCTAAATCAAAATTTTCTGTTACTGTGCTTCCAATAATCTCAGCGGCTGATTCAAAAAAGTGTGCGCTGACTCCAATATTTTTATTCATATCACCGATGGCTTCATCTAACACCTTATAAGTGATTGCATTAGAGTGAACAATATTTGTGAAGAATTTTTGAATTGTTGTCATTATACCGCATTTACATTTACATTGTTTGGACCAAATTGATCAACACTTATAATTTCTTTTGCCTTCATTGTGAACTCAGCAGAGTGTAAAAAGGCTGCATTCATACCATCATTTGAAGGTTTTACGTCGCTTACTTGAATGTCTTGTAAGTATCTCATTAAATCTGCTTTGTTATTTGCAACAGAGTTTAAGTTTGTATTCCATTTAGACACAGAAGTGATAGATGCTGATTTATCACCTGCAAGCCAATCTGACATAAAAGCCTGCACTGCCTGATATGCAACTCCAGCCCAATCATAATAAGGGGGTGTGCTTGTAGTGTGAGTTTCTTGCCAATATGAATTTATGCCTGTTAATACATTACTAACATAGCTATTCAAAACCGAAGTAGAGGCACCAACATGTCCAGATCCCCCAGATATAGTTAAGGTCCCTGATGAATATCCATTACTAAAAGTAGTTGCTGAAACTCCAAGTCCAGATGATAGTATTTCTGAAACATTTACCCTTCCTGAAATACCTTGTGATAATCTTATGTATGCGTTAGGGTTAGTGAAAGGAGCCGAGCCATTTACTGAAAAAATAAATCCTGTGGTAAAACTCGCTGGCAAAGAAGCTGAAGAAATAGCCACCCCAGTTACAACACCAGTATCAATATAATGTATGGGGCTTAAGGGCAACTTACCGCAAAAAGGGCATAGATCACAAATCCACATACTTCTATGATTTTTCAAAATACTATGCGCAACACGCGCTGCTTCTAAAACCACTCTTTCAGAAGTTTCTTTATCATCATTTGAGGAATAAAAAGTGATTCCTATTGAATAGTCGATTTCTCGCAAACCAAAACCAATATCTTTGATATTGCTGGATGTATTTCTTAAAACTACTCCGAGTGGTGAAGGCAAAATCTGCCTATCACCAAAGAACCATTCTTGGATTACTCTATCATAAATTTCTGGATAACCTTGATAATTTTTAGGAAAGTCTGTATATAAAATTGCCTTCAAAGTATCGTAAATTTTTTCTACCATTTATTTTTAACCACCCTTACTTCTACCGCCTTCAGCAGGATTTCTTGGTACACCTTGTAGTGGAGATCTTACAAATCTACTGCCCCTAGTGTTTCTATTGCCGTAAATTCTTAGCTCCCCATTTTGTAGTTTATAAAGTTGATCGTAAGCCCATTTCACTCTATCTTTTATAGCTTCAGACATCTGCCGATCGGCGCCTTGTAGCTTTTGCTCAAAAATTCTAGCGGCAGATAGAATAGCAACAATTTCTAAAATTGGTTTTGGATAGTTAATTTCACCATCGAAATTTACTTTTTTGAGTGGAACATCATATTGTGTTGCTAATGCGCCATCTACTTCATCAGAAGCTTGTTCAATAAAATAATCCAAATCAATATTAAAAACAGACTCAGGGGTTGGGTTTCTGTAGCTTGGTGATGGATTGTCGCCTTCAACAACAATATTTGGTGGCAAATATTTTTTAACATCTTCTTTTGAACAATATAATCTAGCCATTTTTTCCCTCTATTTTTTCTAAATATTTAGGCACATAATCTGAACCTTCTTCCTCGCCAATTAAACCAAAATTAACTAATTTATTTCTTGAAATTTCTGTATACACTGGTATATCTTCAAGCTCTGAACCAGAACGAGCTGCTGAAGAAATGACCCTCGGATAATCCACGTCTAAATCCTTATATGCCTTAGAATGTGCATTATAAATCTCTATAAAATCTGGTTCATAAGGCGTGGATTGCCATCCAGCCACTGACCTTGCTTGACTTTTAGAAAGATCATAAAGCATAACTTTTCCATTTTGTTTTTTGCACAATTGTATAGCTTGTTGAATATTCAATCCAGGTTTTATGTTCTGTTGAATATTATAAAAAACTGCTTTTACACCATCTGAGCTCAGATAATCTTGACCAGGAATTACTTTTAAATCAATAGCGGTAGACTCCGCTTGTTTTTTTGCTATGTAACCAGTTTGAACACCAAACCTTGACACAATCCCAATTATATCCAAACCTTTGACAATTGCAGAAGATAGAATAGATTTAATTTTAGATTGAATTTCAGATTGATTTGCGGGCTCAAGCTCATCACCAAGATAAACACGTAAATCCATTCTTAGATTGTGTTTTCTTAATGCTGTTTTTAAAAATCCTGAATACCACACATAAATTATTTAAAGAAAAAAAGCTTCAAAGCCTTTAATTTCTTTTATTTCCGCATCCACCACAAAAGTTATCTGTTTCTAAATATTGTGAACCACAATTTCTGCAAAATAAGTCTTTAATAGATTTAGTGCTTGTTTCTATAATTTTTCTTTCACTCACTGGAGCATCAGGAATGAAAACATTTTGTGAAATTGCTTTTCCATTAAAAGTTTCTGGTTCAATTACGTTTTGAGGTAAAATTTGCCCGTTTTTATCCACTCTTAAAGCTAAATCAACTTTAGCTGGTCTATAACCTAAATGTTGATTAAGATTTTTTATCACTTCCTCTTCTGTAAGATCGTCCAAACTCGTGTTCCAAGTATCTTGTTCTATTTCTTCTTCATGACTGTCAATAATATTTTCTGAATCTTGCTTCTCATTTTCAGAATTTTGTGATAAATTCATGGCTTCACCAAGTTTATCCAAACTTTTTTTGAGTTGTTCTGAAGAATTATAAAACACTGCACCAAGACCGAGAATTGATCCATCAATACTTCCAGTGGGATCTGTTGCTTTTTTTGATGTGCCAGTTATTCCTGTGGCACCTTTCTGAAAATTTGTGATTTTATCTTTTGCAAAAGATATTCGAGATGATTTATTTTCCATACATTAAAATTGTGTAAACTGGTAACCCTTGATTTCTAAGTCTTTTTCTGTTGCGTCCATTTGTTTTAATACAGGCAAAAGTTTATTCATAATTTCTAATTCCCCCCAAGAAGGTGGCACATCAACTGTGAATGTTATTTTATGTGTTTTTTTCTGCTCAGATTGTGTTGAAGGGTTTGCGAAATTTTTAATGTTTGGATTTAATCCAAGATTTTCTGTTGAGTTGTTTGCGATAGATTGTGATAAATCTTGTGCAATTTTATTTAATTCACTCGATAAATCAGGTCGAGAGTGTTGAATAAGTGAAGCAGCTTTAAATAATTTTGAAAAAACCATATTTATATTTTACAAGAAAGAAAAAAAAATCCTTAAAAAAAATGACCTTCACTAATTAGGAAAAGAATATATTAATTAATCTTAATTAATCTAAATTAGAACTAAGGAAAAAAAAATATGTATAATAAAATAGAGAATGCCGTCAGTGTAAGGAAAAGGGCGTAAATATTCTCACACAATCTTAATTGAAGGTTAAAAACAATTTTTAAACAAAAATAAAATATGATTAGAGCTTACAACAAAATATTGAATATTGTAAATGACAATTTTAATATTGCTCTATCTGAAGATCATGGAGATTGTGATGATAGGATTTCAAAAAATCTTATTGAAGAAGCAAAAATACATTGTATCGTTGATGTTTTAATTGAACATGGTTATGTTGATTCAAATCATAGAATTTTTCCAGATTTTACTTCGTAAAGGATAAAAATGAAAATAACTAAAACAATATTGAATTTAACTGCTTTTTTTGCTGTTTTTTCTTCTTCTTATTCACAAGCTACTTTTGGCAGACCACATATAAACTCTGTTATCGGACGAGTGAATGTTTTACCAAATGTAAGAGTGATTGATTTTGGAAGGTTGATATACCAAGGTAGAATGGATGTCAATCCTACGGTAGAAAGAATTAGATTGGGTAAAAAATTAAACCACAATAATGATGGTACATTTTTTTCTAATTCCCTACGTAAACTTCCAGTAAGCACAGATGTTCAATATTATAGAGAATTTGTCCATCAAATGAACGGTTTTCCTTTCCCAGGCTCACAAAGAGTGGTAATTGGAAAAAAAGGTGAAGTTTTTTATACAGGTGATCATTATTCAACTTTTTTTAGAGTAAGGTAAAATTGTGTATAAATAGTACATGAGTGAAATTGCATCTGAGAATAAATTAGTTGAAAAAACACAGTCTGAAAAAGCTATTTCAAAAAAAAATGAAGTGGATGATGAGCCAGAAAAAAGAATTATTTACTTAGCATCTGAATTACCTGGGGTCCCAGAAGTAATAGATCTTATTAATTACGATACATCCCCACCTTACATTTCTATTTTTGAGGATAAAGAAGGATTTTTGGAAGCTGATGCTAGTCTTATTTATCAGGATGAGCGCAAAACACAACGCTTGCGTCCATTATCAGGCTCAAGCTTAGATTCGAAAATACCTAAGGAAAAGGATAAAACAACATTTCGAGAAAGATTATTACATAAAAAAAGTTCATTTCTGTCTAGAGCAATTTTTTTGATTAATCTTTTCTTTTTGAAAGAAAAATACTCAAATTTTTTCACGAATTTTAATTGGGGAATAGCCCCACAGCTAATGCCAGAAGATGTTTTTCAAGCAAAAGTTTTGAACTTGACTAAGTTTAATCGCAATAAATTGATGAAAAAGCATGGCATCAGTGAAGCAGAACTCAATTTTATTGCTTTTGCTAGGTTTCGTTATCCGTTTATAACAAGAGGTGAAGAAGAGTGGACAGAAATTGAAAAAAACGCCTTAGCATTCATTAAAAGAGGCTGGATATCAGAAGACATTAGGGGTAATTTCAAAATAAATGTTGGAAATGTTTACGAATTCAGAGATAGCATTATTTTTTCTGAGCAATTTAAAGACATTATTTTCAAAAAAGTTTTTAAATCAAAGACTTTGCATAAGATTTTGAGGAAGATTGAAAGAAGTGCGAAAACTCAAGTTCACATTTATAATATCTCTCAAATTAGCAAACTTCCTTTCACACAATTCGGGAATAGCAATAGCTCTACACATTCTATTGTTGGTAAAAATGACTTAGAGGTGAGCAATTCAATCAAAAAAGAACCTATTTGTTTCACGAAAGATAGAATTTTAAAAGTAAAAAAAACTGAAACTTTTTAAAAGGTAATTACGTCTTATAATCATAATATTTAAAAAAGGAAACTAAAATGACAAATTCGCTACGACATCTCTATCCAGCCTACGCACCCTCATCGGGGTAGTGGCTAGTCGCGTATTTGACAAGCTACAAACCCCCGAAGGACAAAAACTTTCGGGGGTTTTTTTATTATGAACATTGACAATTAAATATCGTGGTGGTACCAAGGTTGAATTAAACTCTCTCTAAGTGGTGACCCGTAAGTGGATGACTAAGGACGCCCTTCATCCAGCCGAAAATTCATCTACATGTTGAGGAGTTTGGCTTACCTCGCAATCCTTGGGAGATTGAGTACGCTGGTTCAAATCCAGCCATGTAGACCAAGTTTGGGGATATCGCATAGCGGCAATTGCAGAAGACTGTAAATCTTCTATCGAAAGATTTCGTAGGTTCGAGTCCTACTGTCCCCACCAAATTTTCGTGAAATGGGACTGCTGGGGGTGGTCGCCAAGCTTGCACCTTGGATATCAGGTGGGTTCGAATCCCACATTTTACACCATAATACCGAAGTGGCGTAATGTAGCCGCGATAGTCTTAGAAACTATTGTCTTTTGACGTGTGGGTTCAAATCCCACCTTCGGTACCACATAAGTGAGTAGCTTAAATGGTAGAGCTCTTTGGTTGTGACCCAGAGGCGCGTGGGTTCAAATCCCACCTCACTGACCATTTTTTAAATCATAAAATATTCTTGGAACATATTTAAAGTTCATGAAATTCATTTGTTGTGTATTTTTTTCTTCATTAAATAAAGGCTCTTCAATAACTGCTGGTGGTTCAGGTATAGGTGGCTTTATAAGCGCAGGCTCGTTAGCAGGCGAATTTTGTTTTTGGTTATATTCTCTTCCTAAAATTTTACAGGTTTCACAAGTGTTTCCAGTAAATTGCCAGATTGTGTTCCCCCCTGGCATTTGTTCAATGTAGCATTTGCAACCTTCATGTACCGGAGGTAGAATTTTTTTTTGAGAATATCTATACCACACAATCTGAATTTACTAATTTTTTATTGGATATCCTGCTAAGTTGAGGGTCTATACCACGGGAATAAGGTCCCCAACTGTTTTTTAATCTTATCTGATATATTTGGATTAATTTCAAGACTATAAGGATTTATGCGACCAAATTCTGCAAATTCTTTGATGAATCTTTCAGACAATTTTTGGTTACGTGAAATCACAGTCCAATCCACACGGTCTGCAAAATCTTTGATCAAATCCTCAGACAATTTTTGGTGCCATGAAATTTCCTTCCAATTCACACGGTCTGCAAATTCTATGATGAAATCCTCAGACAATTTTTGTTTAGCTGAAATACTCCACCAATCCACACGGTTTTTAAATTCTCTGATGAATTCTTCAGATAGTGGTTGTTTACGTGAAATTTCATTCCAATCCACGCGGTCTGCAAATGTTCTAATTACTTTTTCAGGTATTGGATAATTCTTCAAGACTTTATCCATGTCTAAACTGTCTTCGAAATCTAAAATAAAATCTCCAGATAGTGTTTGGTATTGTGAAATTATGTCCCAATCCAAACTGTCTGCAAATTCACGAATGAATTCTTCAGACAATAGTGGGCGGCTTGAAATCAAATCCCAAGCTACACGATCTGCACTTAATCCCTTACTAAACAAGTATCTCAGCATTTCTTCTGGTGCGTTAACATAATAAAAATTATAATTATTTATACCTTTTTCATTTATGATTTCATCAATTAATTCAAAATCTCCAGATCTCAAAGCATAGTCTTTTACACGCCAATCATCATTCCCAAGATGTTTTTTAATCTCTTCTATTGCAATGTTTCTTCTTCTGTTATAAGTGGCTCTGTATTGATTATTGCCAAAAAGCATAGCTTTTTGGCTTGGAGGGATACTAATTCCTGTATTAAGATATTGTTCAATCAAAAAATCAGCTGTATTATTTGATGTCACAGATTGTAAATTAATAATAGACTCTAATTGTTGATCAGTTAAAAGATGCCCCCTGCCTATATATTTAGATTTATATTCTGCTGGCAACTCTTCAAACCAATTTGGTGTAACATTTCTTTTTCCTAATAATTCATTTTCTTTTCTTTCTTCTTCTGTTACGGGTTTATTTACAAATATTGATGTATCTACACCATTTTGTCTAAGATAATCAAAATAAGTTTCATAATCATTGCCAAACTCAGCTATTGTCCCAGTTTGATTATTTTTGTCAGTAAGTTTTACGATACCTTTTGCTTGCATATCAACCATCACTCTTGATAATGGATCTTCTGGTGGTCTTGTCCCATCACTTACATAGTAAAAAGTGGATTGGTAATTATCCCTGTAGGATTGAAACATTGTATTTCCAGGTTGTGATATACACCATGATGTTCCTGCACCATATCTAATTGTATCGTTAACACTATTACAAGCAAATACTTGTATCTCTCCAGGTGTAAAATTAATTTTTTCTTTAGTTAATTCTTTTTGTTCTTTTTTTTGTTTTAAAAAAATCAATTCAGTATAAAGAGCGTCCACTGCTTCGGTAAATTCAAGAAAATCTGTGTAAAATTTATTATCGAACATCACTCCATCTTTTCTTAATTCTATAATTGGAAGTTTATTTGCTTTATCAAGCTCATTTAGTCTCTCACTAAGTTGGGAAGTATTGTGCCCTTGATTACTGAAATAATCTGCAATCTTCCTTATTATATGTTCTTTGCCAGCTATAATTATTTTTGCAAATCTATACCACACAATCTGAATTTCCTAAATTTGTATCGGATATCCTGCTGCTTTCAGATTGTGTTTGGTTTGGTCTGAGATGTTAGGGTTTTTTAAATTTTAGCTTGTAATAAACATTGAGTTTGGTTTGTCTTGAGATTTTAGGGTTTTGTGAAATCCCATCCCAACTCAAACGTTCTGCAAATTCTTTGATGAAATCCTCCGATAGTGTTTGATTGAATGAAATCCCGCGCCAATCCACACTATCTGCAAATTCACGAATGAATTCTTCAGATAGTGTTTGTTTTTTTGAAATATTATACCAATTCACCTTATCTTTGAATTTTCTGATAAAATCTTCGGATAGTGTTTGGTAATGTGAAATATTACCCCAACCCAAACGACCTGCAAAATCTTTGATGAAATCCTCAGATAGTTTTTGACGCCGTGGAATTTCATCCCAAATCACACGGTCTACAAAATTTCTAATTATTTTTTCAGGTATTGGATAATTCCTCAAGACTTTATCCATGTCTAAACGTTTAGCAAATTCTAAAATAAAATCTCCAGATAGATTTTGGTAAGAGGAAATATAATTCCAATACACATCATCTTTGTATCTTCTGATAAAATCTTCAGATAGTATTTGCATTCGTGAAATCTCAAACCAACCAAGACGATCTTGAAATTCTTCAATAAAATTTTCAGATAGTGAATTGTCTGAAACCCACTCCCAAGCTACATTATCTGCACTTAATCCCTTGCTGAACAAGTATCTCAGCATTTCTTCGGGTGCTTTTATATCATAAAAATTTCTTATGTCTTTTTCATTTATGATTTCATCAATTAATTCAAAATCTCCATGTTCTAAAGCATATCTTGTTAGACTATACTTATCATTCCCAAACTCTTCTTTAATCTCTTTTATTGCAATTGCTCTTCTTCTGTCATAAGTGTCTTTGTATTGTTTTTTGCCAAAAAGCATATCTTTTTGACTTTGAGGAATACTAACTCCTGTATTAAGATATTGTTCAATCAAATATCCAGATATTGTTGGTAAATTAATAATGAATTTTAATTGTTCATCCGTTAAAAGATGTCCTCTTCCTATATATTTAAGTTGTAATTTTAATGGTAACTTTTCAAACCAATTTGGTGTAACATTTCTGTATTCTAATAATTCATTTTCATTTATTTCTTCTTCTGTTAGAGTTTTATTTACAAATTGTGATGTATCTACACCGTTTTTTCTAAGATAATCAAAATAAGCTTCATGATCTTCGTCAAACTCAGCTATTGTCCCAGTGCGATTATTTTTGTCCGTAAGTTTTACGATACCATTTGCTTGCATATCAACCATCACTCTTGATAATGGATCTTCTGGTGGTCTGGTGCCATCATTTACATAGTAAAAAGTAGATTGGTATTTATTCTTATAGGATTGAAATTCTGTATTTCCAGGCTGTGATATACACCAACTTGTTCCTGCGCCATATCTAATTGCGTCATTGACATCATTGCAGGCAACTACTTGTATCTTTCCTGGTACAAAATCAATTTTTTCTTTAGTTAATTCTTTTTGTTCTTTTATTTGTTTGGAGAAAACTAATATAGTATGAAGAGCATCTACAGCTTCGGTAAATTTAAGAAAATCTGTGTAAATGTTATTATCAAACATCACTCCATCTTTTCTTAATTCTATAATTGGAAGTTTATTTGCTTTATCAAGCTCATTTAGTCTCTCACTAAGTTGGGAAGGATCCTGCCCTTGATCGCTAAAATATTCTGCAATCTTCCTTATTATATGTTCTTTGCCAGCTATAATTATTTTTGCAAATTTATACCACACAATCTGAATTTCAAGAAAAAAATAAAAAAACCTAATTTTTACAGAACAAATAGGAGATTGTGTCGTATATATATAATAAGGAAATAATTATGAAATTAAATTTGCAGGGCAGTATTGGATGTTTTATGTGGTCAACCCAAGGGGGTAGTGGCTAAAATCCTGCTGTAAGCAAAATTTTCACCAAAATCCCTGAAGACCAAAAAAACTTCAGGGATTTTTTTATGTACTTTGACAATAAAATAATGAGCGATATTGATGTTAATGGTTAGCATACCTGGCTTCCAACCAGATTGTGTCAGTTCAAGTCTGACATATCGCTCCAATATGGATTTCAGGTGTAGCTGGTGTGCACGAAGCGCTGAAGACGCTTAGGATAGAGTTCAATTCTCTGGGAATCCACCAAATTTTTTAAGGAAGGTAATGCTGAATGGTTTTGGCGAATGTTTGCTAAACATTTCGGACTGAAAGGTCTCTGGTTCAATTCCAGTGCCTTCCTCCATATACGGGGAGTGACCAGTTGGCTCTGTGCAGGAGTGGTTTTATTAAGTTTTGAATATTCACATATGAGAAAACCAAACACTCAATGCTCAATCTGCTCGAATGAAATTTATCGCAGACCATTTCAAATAAAAGCACAAATAAAATTTTATTGTTCTAGTTGTAATCCATCTAAAAAAACAAATAAACTTGCAGAAAAGAAATGCCCAGTGTGTCAAAATTTTTTCAAACCAGATAGTTCAAAATCTACATTTTGTAGTCGTAGTTGTTCAAATAAAAGCCGTTGTGGAATTCATTACCGCAAAGATGGAAATGTATGGAATAATAAATCTAAACTCAGATTGTCAATACTTTTGACTGAGTTTGCTATTACATCTTGTATGGTTGAGGGATGCAACTATAATATCACTTATGATATTCATAGACACATACCTGGAAAAGAAGGTGGTGAATATAAAATAGGAAATATGTTTGCTATCTGCCCAAACCATCATGCAGAGGTTTCTCGCGGTATAATTATTTTGGAAAAAGTAAGCGATAGTAAATTAAAAATAAAGGAAGTGCTGTCATAGGTGTGATAAACCGTCTTGAAAACGGCTGGGCTGATAAGGTCTTGAGAGTTCGAATCTCTCCGCTTCCGCCAAGTTTATGTTGTCTCTAGCTCAGTTGGTAGAGCGTCCCACTGCAGGGGAAGGCGAAGGTTCAATTCCTTCGGGCAACACCATTTTACTGAGGAATAGTGTAATTGGTAACACGCTAGGTTTTGACCCTAGAGACATATTTGCTTGTCCACGTTCGAATCGTGGTTCCTCAGCCATATCCGAGTAGCTCAATGGCAGAGCATAATCTATATAAGATTGAGGTTTTTGGTTCAAATCCAAATTCGGATACCAATTTCGGCAAATTAGCTTAATGGTAGAGCGCAGATTTCATACATCTAAGACAAAAGTTCGATTCTTTTATTTGCCCCCAAACGCACGATTAGCCAAGAGGCAAGGCGAGGGTCTGCAAAATCCTGATCACTGGTTCAAGTCCAGTATCGTGCTCCATATACCAGAGAGAGTAGGTTGTTCCAATAGGTCTTCGAAACCTTTTTGCCTGGGTTCAAATCCCAGCTCTGGTGCCATTTTTATTTGATGGGTATTTGATAAAAACGTTTTTTTTCTGTTTTTTAGATTCAAAAATTCTCTTTTTTTATTTGATGGTCATTTGATTACCTTCACACAAAACAAATTATGAGACCAGCTCAATTGTGTGTGGTGCATTTTCTGAAATGTTAAATAGCCCATTTCCCAATTCATATTTCTTACCAAGGTCATCAATAAATGTTTGAAATTCCATTTCAAGTTTTTCTATCATTTCTTGATTAGCTCTAAATTCTTCTTGCAAAGAAGCCATTTGTTTTTCTACATTTCTCAACATGTCAAATATGTCAGAGCGCTTGCCTTTCAAGTTTAATACCCCAGAACGAAGCTGTGCATAATTATTAAATTCTTCTTTAGTTAAAGCTTTTTCAGATTGTGTAGATGAGTTAAATTTCATAAATTTATTTTACAATTTTTTTGCTCTAACCAGTTCAAATTTTGCCCCTGTTTTTTCGCAAACATTTCTTAAGAAAATCCATGCATTACCAGCTTCATCCACTTCTGCCACAGGTGTGGAGTAACCCTTTAAGCCATTCATCCAAATTACATTATCACCTAACTTGGTTAACGCAAAGTTTTTGGGCATTAATTTATTGATAAAAGCTCTTGCTGGAATAATGGTTCTTGAATTTTCTACTCTAGTTTGTGACCAAATAAAAACATTTGATTCAAAAGTAATTTCAAATACAGGATTTGTCCATGAATCCACTCCATCACCATTATAGATTTGGTAAAATTTATTAACTTCTTTAATGAATGTTGGTTTATCCACTAATTTGCCTGGACATGTTTTGTTCGTCAATGGGTCATCTCTGTGAAACTTTAATGAAGTTGGATCTACTTTTAAAAAGTGGCATAGAAATCCTACAAGCTCATGAGTGTTTTCGAAAATTTCTTTTGCCCTAAGCGAATTAAAATCAGTAGATGTGTCGTAATCACCGAGCATTTCAATCCCCCATGAGTTCGAATTATAGCTTTTTGCATGCACTCCAGGTTTATTTAAAGCTTGGAAAACAATTATGCCTTTATCGTCAACAAAAAAGTGAGGAGCACCATTCCAGTTCATAACATTTTCATAATAATACTTTAAGTTAAGCAAATGTTGATCAGTGAATCCATTAGGTCTTTGAGAAAGATTGGGTGAGGCTGTGTGATGAACCACTGTAAATTGTGGTTTAAAAGTAGTAAAAGACAAAGCTTCCAAATATTTTTTAAGCTCTGTTACTGTCATTCTTAGTCCAACATAAGGAATTTTACCCATATTAAGTTATTTAAAACATTTTTTTAATAAACCTGTAAAAATAAAATATGACATTAAATTGTAATATTCCCCATTTCGAATGTTATGTGAAAAAAGAATTTTTAACCAACTTTACACAATCTGATGCTTTGATTAAAGCTAAAGCTTTTGCTATTAGTAGCACTAGAGGGCAGGTGCTGCAATTTCATGTTTTAACAGAACATGGAGCAATGTTTTCCAAACTTCCCGTTCATTCTTTAGTATTGAAAAAAGATTATGAAAAAATGAATTTAGAAAATTTAGTCACTTATGATGCTTTTAGTTTTCATGTTTCTAATATCACTTATGATTATTTAAAGTATTTAAGATGTGAATATTATTCGGGCGAAAAAAGAATTAAATATGATGCCACTTACTTCACTACAGTGGATTTTTATGATTCTGAATATTCTGATCATCCAGGCATAGCAAAATGCTGTCACATTTTATTTTTAGACAATGGCAACATTGCAGCTGCGCCAAACAATAGAATTTTGTGGCATGATACAGGATTGCAGCCAGATGTTTCTAAAATAGATTATAAGCCATTGAATAAAATTTTTACAGTAGAATGAAAATATTTTTTGATCATATTCTTTTTCAGCAAACTGATTATAATTTTAATCATACACTTGTTACAGCAATTTTTGAAAAAGATGAATTTGATTATGCTTTAGAAAATGGTTTTTTCCCTGATAATTTTTGGCTCAATGAAAATACCAAACATTCAATTCGATGTAAAAAACCTGGCGAATTTGTTTGGGTTCCAGTGAGATCTTCTAGAATTGTAGTGAAAGATTTTGTTTTGAATAAAAAAGATAGAAGATTGTTAAAAAATAATGTTTTAACAAAAAATGTAAAAGCCAATGAAATAAATTATGAAGAATTTTATGAAGTGTATTTGAAATATATTCGTGCAAAAAAATTTGAAGATTATAAAGACAATTTACAAGATTTTATAGATGGTTTTTGCCGAAATGATTTTGAGTTTTTAGAATATAGGCTAGACAATAAACTTATTGGTTTTTGCTTGATTCAAGTTTTTCAAAATAGTTTAGTATCATACCAATTTTGCTGGGATTATGAAAATTCTAAATTGAGTTTAGGTAAATTTTCACAAATACAAGAAGTGGAGTATGCTAAATCATTAGGATTTGATTATGTTTACATTGGCTGTGTTGCTGAAAATGCAGGAATTTATAAAATAAATTTTCCAGGCTTTGAATATTATAATTCTGGCAAGTGGCGAAGAAAAGACAGTTTAATTCAAAAATGGCTTGGAAATGATTCAGATTGTGTGAGTATTTTGGAACTTTTGTGTTTAGAAAAAGAATATATAAAGGATTATAGCGTATAAATTGTTAATTCCAGATTGTGTTAAAGTCGATTTTATATTTAAATTATTTAGATAGTATTAGCAAATACAAAAAAGCAGATACACAATCTTTATTAATTTTAAAAAAATTTGCAATGACTAACGCAGATGCATACAGAATTTTAAATGTATCTGCAAATTCCTCACCAGAAGAAATAAAATCTGCATACAGAAACATGGCATTAAAATTTCATCCTGATATTAATCCAAATGCAAACCCTGATGAAATGATTAATATTAATCTTGCATATGAAAAAATTAAAGAAGCACCTTTACAGAACTCACCTAGTAATCAAAGTAATTATAACAATAATAATTATCGGGATAACGATTTTGAAATTGCTAATCGCTTAAAAGAACAAAAGGAAGATCTCAGAAAAAATTTACCTAAAATTAAAGAATTTTTTATCAACCAATTATTTAATTCTGAAATTTTTAAAAAATTATGGAGCTCTGATGAATTAATTATATACAATAAAAAAAGAAGAAAGCATTTTAAGAAAAAATATGAGAATTATGAATTTCCTCTACACGATAATTTATATGATTTTATTTACGATTTAATAAAAATAATTGAAAAAAAATATCCATTTGCCGCTTTTTATACTACTAATTTTATGAATATTTTAGAAACCGCAAAGGTTTATGGGAAAAATCCAAAAGATGAAATAAGTAAGTATTTTGATGATTATTTCTCTGAATTTTAATCTTCTGGCTCAAAATATGTTACTAGAGTGATAGCTTCAGATTTATTTGTAAACATGGGGAAAAATCTTTCTTCTGTTCTTAAAACATAATTTACATTGTCATCTGGAATTATTTCAGCTTTTACTAGGCAATCAATAATAGCTTTATTTACATTATCTATATCTGATTTACGAGTAAAGCCTCTGCCCTGTACAACTTTTATTTCAATTTCAATAGGAAATTTTTCAGCTTTATCTAAGCCTTCTTTCATTAAATTTATATTTAAGTCTAACCAATTTTTATAAGCTTTAGATTTAACTAATCCATATTTTTTGGATACAGAATACATTTTGTTTTTTGAAATTGGTGGACCCAAAGTAATTGATTTTCTTTTAATAATAAGATTGTACACAAATTATTAAGAAGCCCCACCTTTCCAAAGTTGCCGGAACATCCTTGATCTTCCACCAGGAAAAGCGTACTCGGGAACAGTTACTGTTCCCATGATTGGTCGAACAGCAATTGGAAGTGTTTTAAGCAATTCATTGAATTCCTCCTGATACATTTTGACAGTTTCTTTCAGATTACTTACAGCATCAAAACTTCCAGATTCAGGATCCATAACTAATAATCTCCTTTCCCTTTGATTTAAACCTACCAGTAGTTGTCTTAACAAGTAATAAGTAGCCCCCACGACAAGAGTGGCATCATAGTAAAATGGAACTGTAGCTACACTGTAAATTTTGTTCAAACCAGGTTTTGAGTTTATTGTTTGCAAGGCTAAATACAAAGCATTGTTTATTTGAGCATTTGTAAACATTTTGACATAATAAGATACAAGTAAAGTATCGTATTCTTGTATGCTGACAGGACTTCCATTGACATCAAAGAAATAAAATTTTCCTTCATTGGTAAATCTATAAAATAAACCATTGGGGTAATTATTAGTCAATGTAGATGGATTATCAAATGGATCACTCAGCGATTGATCTAAACTATTGTAGAAACCAGTATAAGGGCTTAGAACAAACATGCTTGATCTTTGTCCGCCATTAGTTGAACATGTAATTCTTACTTGTGGGGCAGGATCAGTAACTAAATCACCATATGCTAAAGTTGCAGATGTTCTTTGGTATCCATATAGAGGTTCTTCATCATAAACTGGAACTCTTAGAAGGGCATTTAATTCATATAAAACAGAAGATTTCAATAATAACTCATCTCCGGTAAATGGCGGTATGGATAATGTTGACGAAAAGTCAAAATTAGTTTGTTTAACATAATATGTGTCAGCGGGATTGCCTGAATTATCAATAAATTCGTTGAGCGGCGCTGCCACGCTTGCTACAAAATCCAATGCTGCAGGAATATATGTTAGTCGGTTATTTGCATCCCCAACAACAATGTTAAAATAGGCGTCTTCTGCAACACAATTTGGCGCGTCAAATTGTAAATAGTTTACTCCTGTTGAACCAACTGTGTTCACAATCTGACCAATTGTTGAAGTTTCACTTGCAGTGGATTCCAGTGAATATCCCACTCCATTAAAACCATAAGTTTTTGTATTAACAGTGTATGATGCTGAAGCCACAACATTTACAGTATCGTTATAAGAATCACAAGCAACAAGAATTCCAAAATGATTATATATTAACGCAGACCAGATTTGATCAGATGGTGTTAGTGTATAATTGAGAGCCCACTGTGTGGAAGTATTACCTAAATTTAAGTTACCATTGTAAATCCATTCCGATATATTATTATCTGAGTCAGCAATGGCTACTTTTGAGCCGTCATAAGAAGCCATTTTTTTAATTGAGTTGCTTAAGCCATTAGTTGAATCTATAATTACACCTGTGGTGCCTGATCCAAGTAAAGCATTGTTTCCACTCATTGAAATTGAACCAGCATAAACATAACTTCCATAAGAATAATAAATATTGTCTTTATAAAAGTTAAAATCAAAATCTAAATAGTTTGTAGTGTTAATGCCTGTCAGTGTTGCATAGTGAATTGAATTGTTTTTGGTGAATGTGGAATTTGAAAAGTTAAAAACAGTTAAAAATGATGCAAACCCAACCATTATTACCTCACTTGTTCCAATTGTGCTTACTTTCAAAGAAACTGGTGAAGCTGAGCCTAAAGAGTTATTATTTGCAAAACCTTGAGTTACAAAAGTGTCTCCTACTTTTTTATAAGCAATTAAGCCAGATTGATTTAAACAGTATAAATATGTTGTCCCAGATCCTAAAGCTAAAGGCAATCCTAAGTTTTGTGTTGATGAGTTTGTGTAATTAGATACAGTTAGAGGAAATCTGTAATCAGTGTTGGCTTGTCCTTTGAAAATTAAAGATTGTGTTGAAGGAAAATTTGTGTCTGGATCCCATGATACATATACGCCAGGATAGTGTGCGCTATTATTATATTCTCCTATTAAACCTTGCTGAAATGGTACTGCACTAGGCATATTATATTTTTATGGAAAAAATGTATTATGCCTTTGCGATTCATTTTTCATCTTCGATAATTATTTCTTCAGCAAAATCCATATCATCAGAATTGATGTCAACGTCAAAATCTACTGCATCTTTAATACCAAGCTCACCATCATCATCGAAATCATCAAAGCCTACGATGTCTCTTAAAAGATTTGCTTTCATAGTTACATCTTCAAGAGTAACATCTGACATATCTTTTGCTTCTTTATTTAAACTAGTCATTTGTGCTTTAACTACACCTGTGTGGTTTGCTGAATCATTAGCAGGTACAGTATAATAGGCATTTGAAGTTTTTTGATTATTTGAAGCAGTTCTTTGTGCCAAAAGCTTTGGTACAATTCCAGGATCTGATTCAACAATATGAGCAAATTCTTCAGCAGTCAATACTTCACCTTGATCTTCATGATATCTTGATGCAATTTCGTAAGCTGTTACATAAGACATAGGGTGGCTTGCTGTTCCAGAGATATCTAACTCACCACTTTTTCTTTTTCCTTTTTCTAAGTCAATGGTATCAACATCTAAAATTTTATCATCTGTTTTAAGTTTTCTAAAATTTTCTTTTTGTTGTTGCTCTCTCATAAGTTGTTTTTTTTCTTTTTGATACTGCATCTCCATTGTTTTTTCATATTCAGCTTCTGAAAGTTTTCTTAAAATTCCGTTTCTAATAGAATCTTTCAAATTTCTGGATCTTTTAATAACATTTTCATCTTCCCATGTTAAATCTTTAACTTCAGTTGGTGCAAATGTTAAACCAATATCACTCACTGAATGCCAGCCAAGTGTAATATTTTGAACAATAAATGTTTCTCTTTCTGCGCTAGAATTTGCCATAAAGTATTTATACACTAAAAATCAGATAATTTTTTGCTTCCATTTTTAAACTCATTACCGAGCCAATATTCATTTGAAATATTTTCTCTAGAATCAGGCGGTGCATCTTTTTTTCTTTTGTGCGTTTCATCTTTCATCCATTTTCCTGATTCTAATCTTTTTTCACTAGCACCAAGTTTTTTTTGATTAGAAGTTCTACCTTCTTTTGTTGAAAAAGAATCAAATATTCTTTTCATAGTACCTTCTCCGCAAGGACAAACCATTTCTGATTTATAATCATTTAAAGAAAGGTGAATTTCATGAATCGAGTTATCACAAGTGCATCTGAATCTGAAAAGCGGCATAAAAAATTTGTACACTTTTATTGCGTAAAATCTCGCGATCATTTTAAAACAAACATTTACGAAGAAGTAGTTTTTAAAAATGGTAGAAAAGCATTGAAGGCTGTAAATCCAGCTAATAATGTTGTATCTTATTTAATTGTTAAGGAGTTTTAAATTGCCAAATTATAGAACAATAACAGATTTATTGAAAAAAGATGCTGGAAAATTAGCTAAAGGGATAATATACATTTTATTGGGTAAGAAGTTTGATCAACTTCTTCCAGAGTTATTAAGAAAAATTACAGGACTAAAGGAAGAAAAAAATAATACAAATGAAAAAACATTTTTAGATATTGAAAAAATTAAACAAGATTTTATGAATATGATGACAAGTTTAGGCTTGGACTCAAGTTTTTTAAAAAGTTTAACAGCCGCAGACATAGTTAGTGTACAAGATTTATCAGATCAACTTTTTTCACATTTTGGAGAAAGAGCGATAAATTTTATCAATGACCCAAAAGTTTTTGAATTAATAGAGGCTATGAGTAATTTTGGCTCTAGCATGATAAAGCAAAAAAGTAACTATCCTGAGTTTGCAACAGATTTAATTAAATATGTTATTGGGTGTAAAAATAAAGCTATTTCAGGTAATGAAATTATAAACACATTAAATGATTTAAAGCAAAAAGCTGATGACCCAGCTGCACCTAAATTTAATTATATTCGTGCTCGTTTACAAAACAATTTTGTTTTAGCTCAAGTTTGGCTTTTATTATATGCAATTGGTAAATTTGATAAACAAACTTTCACGGAAGTTTCAAATATGGTAATGGAAAATGTAAAACTGCAAGGACCAAATTCAAATGGTTTTAATATAGCTTCTCAACTTGCACGAGCTAAAAGCTATACTAAATTTGTGCAATTTCTGAGAGACACTACAATTTATAGAATTGAAGTGCCAGAACGCAAAAAATTTGAAATACGCTTACAAGCAGCTTATGGATCATCATTGAAATGGACAACACTAGATGATGATGATTCAGACAACTGGATGGATAGACAACAGAAATTAAAATTTCGTTCAATGTTGACGTTTCCAAAACTCACAGAAGCTTTGGAAAGAACCATTGAAAGCTCTAAGGCAGTGGAGGAAATTAACAAACAGTAATGGGAAAAATTTTCAAGTCATCAGAAAATAAAAGATTTGCACTTATGACAACAATGATGTTAGCTAAGCCTGCAACGCCTTCACCATTTTCTGCTGGTTCTCCAAACATTTCTGATATTCAAAACAAAATATCCGAAATTATGGGTAAATATGAGGAAGCAAAATCAAATAAAGAAACTGCTCAAGCTATAAAAACTTCGTATGAAAAAATGATTCCCAAAATCACTCTTTCTCTCAGCCCTTGTGAAAATCAAATTTCCGAAGAAGCTCTAATAACATTCGAACAATATCAACTAAAATACGAAGAATATATTAAAGCATTACAGGAACTAAAAGACGCAACATCACAAAACTCAGAAATAAGCAAAGATTTAATAAATTTAAAAAACACCTTAAGCCGTGGCACCCCTGATATAGCCTCAGATATGTACAGTATTAATGCATCAATTGCTAAAGTGGCAAATGAATTTAAAAAAGCAAAAAATGATCTTGAAATAGAAACTAAACAATTTCAACAATTTAAAGTTGTTTCTCCAATTAAAATGCAATTTGCAGAAACAATGACATATTATTGTCAATCTTTAGAACTTTACGAAAAAGCTAAAACAAATCCATTTGTAATGAAAATAGCTGTTGATAGTATTTTATATTGGTCAAAATCTGGAATGAAAATTTTAAAAGATTGGAAAAATATTTACACATCTGAAAAAATTACTTTTGTTGACCCTAAACAAGGTGAATTAATTTCTAGACAGTTTGATACTTTGATAATGAAATTATTTAATAAACAACAAGAATTAATAAAAGAAAGGGCTAATGCAATCCGTGGTAGAAAATAATTACACACAATCTGGCGCTTTTGAAGAATTTGCTGAATTTAATGTTCCAGACTATATATATGAATTAAATTTCGATATCCAAGTGCCTACATTTTCTCAAAAAAAATTTACAGCTGGAGACTTGTTAAATTTTCAAAAAGAAAAAGAAAATTTTAAAAAAGTTTACAAAATTGTGAATTTGGAAAAAAAAATCCCAAATAAAATATCTAAAATTAATAAAGAAGAAAAAAGTGAAAATTTAGAATTACAGAAAAATTTTGATGAAAAAATCTCTAATATACAAGAACATATAAATAAAAAATTGTCTGAATCTAATTCTTTAAATGGTGATCAGATTAAAGATTTAGAATTGAATTTAAAAAAACTTACAGAGAATACAACTGTTGATTCTCATGAATTAAAAAAAATTGAAGAAAGAATAATTGCCACAACAAAGGACTTGGCGGATGATTTACAAGAAAAGATTAATATACAAAATAAATTTCTTGAAAATTTTTTGAAATAAACGATGCCAGACCAATATCAAAATCCTGATGTAAAACCATGTACAGGCAGTTATATATGGACTCCTTCGGTGCCACCAAATATAGGTGGAATAAATCCTATTATAGGGTTCAGTAATTTGATTATTAACAGAGGAAGTTTTAGAAATTATTTTGTTTCTCCAAAAACCGATCCTTCAACAAATGCACCCAAGGTTTCAGTAAATAAATCTAATACAAGTTTCGGTAATCCTTACTCGCCTATAATAAATGCCACAAGACCTTTAGATTTAAATAACAGGGTTATAGTTGCATCTGACGACAACATTGTTTGTAATTATGATAATAGTATAAATTTAATAGATTTTGAATTTTCTTTCACTGAATTTTCCAAACCTTTATCTTGCATACAAATAACTTATGATTTATCTGCATTTGATACTAGCATTCAGTCAGATGATTCAATTATAGAAATTTACGGAATTGATTCTTCAGGAAAAGAAAACAAAATTACAGATAAGATATTTTTAACAAGACAGAGAAATTCAGAAACAGAATCAAACTTACAATATGCAAAAGACAATGAAGATATTGGTGTTAAGTTTGTCACCAAAACTTTTAAAACAGCAACTGAAATTTTAGATAGAGACAAGTTTCCGAAATATAAAAAAATAATTTTCAAAGCAAACTCTAATTATAAAAATTCTTTTATTATCTTTGTTCTTAAGAAAATAATGTTTTTTACGGCAGATCGTGTAAACTTTAGGTTTGATATAAATGAAAAACAGTTACCTTGTAATGCCTTAGGTTATTCAATGTTTGTTAATGGAAATTTTTATCCAGAAATTGGTTACCAAAGTGTTATTAGTACTGGGGGAGGTTTAATATCGGGTTCAGGTTCACCAGTAGTTTCAAAAGGCGCTGAATCTTTTCCGCCAGGAAACAGATTTACTTCTAACATTCATGTGAAAATTTTTAATCCTGATTACAGAACAAATTCGCCAGGATTTGCTCATTCTTTGAATTTGCACTTACTAATTGTTTCATTTCCAGCTTTTGGAGAATATGGAAATTCCGTTTTACCTGGAGTTTTGCATCCATACTTTGCTGTAATTATTGGTCCTACACCTTTCACTCAACAAATGATATTTTACGGAAACTCCGTAACACAATCTGGCGTAAAAACTTTAGCAGTTATACCTTCTGCATCTTATAAAACCAAAACTGGTACAGTTACTGCTACATCTGATAGTGTAACAAAAAATATTTACACATATCAAAAAGGTGTGAATTTTGTTTTAAAAAATCAATTCTATTATGAATCTTTAGGCATTACTACAAGCGAGCAGTTTGTCAATAATTATTTAGATGAATTGTCAATTCCTTCTAAATCTGAATCCTACGATGGAAGCTTGCCAAGATTAAAAAATATTTTGCAAGCTCAAGAGGCAACTATTGCATTAAAAAACGCAACTCCACATACATTTTCTTATTCAACGTTCTTAACAAATAAACCAAGTTTATACGAACTTTTTACAAAAACAGACCCATGTTTAATTTTCAAATGTTCAAATTCGCCAGGTTTTTCTTCATCAACTTTCCAACAACCAGGTTTTATAAGTGCTTCAATAAAAGCTAAAGTTATAGATCAGCCTAAACTTTTTGACACAAAATTAGTGTTCAGGATTTTTGCCGAAAAGAAAAGTGTTAATAAAGTTGATTTTACATCACCATATTTATTAAATCACAGTTTTAAAATAATTGATTCAGGGACACAAGATTCAAAATTAATTTTAGAACAATTTAATGCAGAATGGGATTTTAAAAATGTTTTAGTTTCTGGAAATTTAACTTCTACTTTAAACACAATTGAAGTGGCACAAATTATCAATCCATCTGAACAAGATTTGAAAAGTTTTGTAATTGATGATTTGCCAGATTATGATATATACTGTGCAATTTATGCTTTTTCGGTGCCTAATGACACTTTCGACAATTACAATCTTCAAGATTATTCTTCATTAGATTTGCCATTAGTACAATTTTCAATAAGCGCAGATTTTGTTTTAACTTTACCAATTTATTATCAAAAATCAATCTCAAATGGCGGAAATTTAGAAGCTCAAAATGATCAAGGAGCTTATGGTACTTATACTCAAGACACTTCCGTTTACACAGTTGTGACTAATCTTTACAATGGTCAGCCTGTGAGTGAAAAAACTCCTTACAACAATATTCTTAACGAAATAACTGGGTATAAGGATTTGTATACGTTCGACAGCAACACAATAGACAAAAACACAAGTTTTTCTTTACAGTTTGACACCACTCAAGTGATTGAATCTGATTATTTAATTTTATTTGATGAAACATCACGCGCTAAAATAAATTCTGGTAGTTGGCAATTAGAGATGGATTTTAATACTGACAACTTGAATGATTTCGCAGACACTTTAGTGCGTTTTGAGTTAATTTTAATAGATTCAATCACTTTCAATTTTGTGCTTAACATTGCTTCCGCCCCATACCAGAGTATAAAAAATAAATTAATCTTTGAAAATATTGAGATACCATTTTTTTTGCCTTTTGAAGAAAACAAGATTGTGTTAAAGTTGTTCTTGAAGAATTCCAAAAAAGCAGGCACTATTGTGTTCAACAAACTTTCTTTAACAAAAAACACAATCGAATACTTTGACTACACAAGAAGATTACCACAAACTGCTCCTCTAAACTTTTATGAAGATCTTCCTATTCAACCATTTTCATTTGTTGGTGGGTGTTCCACTTTTGCGTTGTATTTAGATTTACCTTCATCTGGGACAATTTTATATGATCCTAGTCCAAGTGGGTCAGGGTTACCTATTAGTGGGGCAATTTATTCACCAACATGGGCTGTTGATTTACCAGAGAACCTAGAGCTAAATTATCGAGGAAACATAAATGATAGTTTATTTCCGACAAGAGCAAGAGGAATACAGCCATATAAAATTTTCTTTAGAACAGGAATTTCAAATAAAACTAGAACTGTTGATACAAAAAGACACAAACTTAGTGGTTTAATTAACACAGTATATAATTTTCCTAGTCCTGGTTCTGACTCATCAATAAAACAATTGATTACAGAAAGTTTTTTTAGATTTTCATTATTTCAAGATTATGTTTACACTTTAAATGATAATTCAAATCTTGTTTTGCTTAATTTAGATAACCCTATGTTATCAAAGGGAAGTAATTTATTTTTAGAAGGTCAAAAAAATGTTTTCAATGATACTACAACTATCTTAACGCAAATTCCTTTTCCTGGTTATTATGCAATACAACCAGCCGAAAATGGCACTTTTTATCCAATAACAAATAATGATTTTATAAAAACAAAAATGCAAAGTTGCCCAATTGTTGTTTTTGATTATAAAGATTTTAAAACTTTCACTGTTGGAGTAACACCTTCTGGAAATCTTATTTACTCTGAAGACCAATTTAATAACACAAACTCATTTCCTCAATATGCATTGATTGAGGGTGACCCCAAAAATACTAAAACTAATGCGGAGTTAAATAATTTTGCTATTTTAACACAAAATGCAAATTATGTTGGTCCAGTTCAATCTACTTATCCAGGCATACTTCTGCATAAAACTGACAATATTGTTTTTTACGTATACAATCAACAAAATTCTTTGAAGTCAATTACACAAAACAACATTACTATTTTTTTCGGTACAGCTATTTATGCGAGAATTTTAAATGGTGCAGGACCATCAAATCCTAGATTATTTTTTGATTTCAAAAATTTTCTAAAACAAGTTGATTCAAGTGTTATGGATTGGCAAGATTTTCCAATAATTGAACATATCACTGTTTGTAAACATGACCTGTATCCATTTGGTGATGAGTTTTATGTTGCTTTTGTTTGTTCGCAAAAAATATTTATGTTAAAGGCTGTCTACAGTGCTTATGGTTTTTTTGTTCCAACAGTCACATTTGTAGCTGGCAATTTAAATAAAAATACAGCAACCACAGACAAAAAATTCATAGAACTACTTGAAAAAGCATTTGAAATTTCCATAATTTACAAATTGAAATATCCTGTCGGCAAAGAAAAACCTTATTCTAAAAACATAGAAGGTTCTCAAAGAGTAGGTTTTGTAGATTATGATGGCAAATATCTTGGAATTCAATTTTTTGAAGGAGATTTTTTAAAAGAAGTAGTTTTTGAAAAATCATTTGCAATTGATGCTGATTTTAGAAATATAGGTTCAGCTTAGGTAAGCACTAAAAACTTTTATAATTTAATAAAGTAGATGAGAATTGGAACTTCAACAAATCTTAATAATTCAAGCAATTTTGAAATATTAAATACTTTAGACACCAAACAACAATTAAAAATTCTTGTTGAGCTTGGTTATTTTGATATAAAATCAAGGTCAAACTTTGCTGCTGGTTTTGTGTCTGAAACTGTTAACAACCCTTTTTATCCTAACCCAGGAGGCAAGCAAGGTGAATCATTTTTTAAAAATGAAGAGCTTAAAAAAAATAAATCAAGAAAACTAAATGTTGTAGCCAATGGAGTAATGCCTCCGCATGTTGAAATTACAGGTGCTCCATATTGCACTTTTGTAGAAGGCACATTATTGCCTGGAAAGGTACATCCTTTCTATGATTTAATTAAAGGTCCACTGGAACCTTTTCCCGCACCAGTCATACAGGCAGATAGTACTCAAAGTTTTTTAACACAAAACCCAGACATTTTAGATCAATTTTTTACAGCAGTAAATGATCCAACAACACAATCTTTTAATAAACTTGGTACACCATTTATTCCTGGTACAACAAAAACTTCTAATGCAGTATTAAATAAATCTACAAAAGGAGATATAAGTCCTCTTCCCAGTTATAATATTTGGCAAATAGATAATTTACCAGGAGTAGTAGATGGGAACAAAAAGATAAATTTTAATTTTGAAGACTTTTTAGGTTTTTTACCCAAAAATAATGTAAACTCAAAAGATATTCAACCTTATGCTCAAACTTGGTCTTTCACCGATACTGCACAAGTTCAAGTATATGCCTCTAATTCTCAAGTTTCATTGACAAGAATATACCCAATGACTTATGATTATACTGTTAATGAAAAAGCAAAGTATTTAATTTATAACAACGCCACTTTATCAAAAGAGCTTGAGGTAGTTAATGTAGGTTTCTCCACCTCTGTAAACACTCCAGTTGGCTTTGCTATGAAGTTTTCAAGTATAGTTGTTAGCAATAATCTTCCAACACAAGCTCCAACAAATGATACTGTGCTTGCAGAATCAAGATTGATAATTTCTTGGGGATATCTTCCAAACTCACCAATTACTACTCAAGAAAATTGCGAAGTACTTGCATCTAAACAAAAAATTTATCGGTACACTTTAGAAATTAGCCCAAATGATTCCCCAAGATTATTTTTTAATTTGAATGAGTTAAATATGCAAAATATTAATGCAGGAGCTAACTACAAATCAGTTGAGCTTAGCAATTTAAAAAGAATCAGTTCTCCGAATAAAAATTCAGGTGACAAAACACCAAATGAATATGAACTTTATGTTTATTATTCTGGTCAATATTTATATATAGGTAATGAAAAAGATCCATCTTCGTGGCAAGCAATTAAAAGACCAAAAATAGTTGTAAGTAATCAAACTGGAAACACATTTGAAGAAATACAATACGATCACTATTTAGACGATAAGTCTTATGTGAACATTCAAGCTCAATATATGGATTTCACTTTTTGTTATGGTCCACCATTATTTGATCCCCATGATGACCAAAATATTCCAGCACTAGGCTCTTCTCAATTAGCAAACACACTTAATTTCATTCAATTTAATAATTCGTATGATAAAAAAGAGCTTATTCCAAAAAAAGAAACAGTTTTACAAGTCTTGAAAGATCATACTGCATTTACATTTGAAAACAATAATCAAAAACCAGATCCTGTTATTGGTGGCGCAACAGTTTACCGTGATGTTAGAACAAAAAATAATCAGAATTTATATGATGCTCAAGTTGAAGATTTAAACCCTAATTCATCAAAAGGTCAATATGCAATCAAAGTTACGTTCCCCAAAACACTAGGAGGGGATGTGTTCAATAAAGTGGTTCCAGATTTTGAAGTTCCTGAGCCAGATATTTTAGAAAGTTATGTGAAATATGATTTAACTACTAAAGATGGTATAAAAAATATTTCAGAAATTTTAACACAATCTGTTACTTCAATGTCTATAAACAAGAACTTGGAACAAGGTGCATCTAACTATGTTAAATCGCATTTAAATATCACTTTTGTAAACCTTAATAGATCGGAAGTGGGTTTAAAAATATTACAATTTATGCGGCACAATATTTGTGTTTTGAGAATTTCTGCAGGGTATGACACAATGTATCCATATTTTGAGGGTATGGTTTTTGATATACGTGTTAATGAAAATCTTGACAAAACAACTATTGTAGTTGACGCTTATGATTTAATCGATGCCCTTTTTGAAAGAGATAAAACATCAATACTTTCTAAAGTTGCCATGCATTTTCCAGGAATGAAAATTAAAAAAATCATTAATTCTTTAGTTTATTTTTCTGAGTTACACAATCATTTTAAGTATGATTTGGGCGATATTAACAATTCAAACACAATTGCATATTATCTTGAAAATGATCCCAAAGCATCGCTTCCAAGAATTGCTGATTCTATGGCTATTGCCAATTTATCTAAGTTTTATGTTTCACCATATAGTGTGCAAAATGGATATTTTAAAGTGCTAAAACAGTGTAGAGATCTTTTAATACAAGTGGATATAAATCCAGGCGCTGAAAAGAAAAGGTTTGATGTGCCAGTTTATTATTGGTATACAAGCGGTTCTTCTTCGCTAAATAGCCCTGGCAGAGTAGGTGTATCTACAGATGTGGATGGTATTGTAATGAGTTCGAGAACTTTACCAAAAGATAAAAACACATTTTATTTGAGAAGAAAAAACATTACAGAGCTTATGACAAAAGATATAAATCAAATTCATGGATATCTTACTGGTGAATCTGCATTCACTTCAAGTTCTAATGCGGATAACCTTTTTTATCAAGGAATTTTTAGATTTTTAGATATTGATTCAAAATTCAACTCTAGTGTATATAACTTTACAGACGCCATCACACCTTTCAGTGCAATTGAGGATGCAAATAATTACATTGGTTATGAAAAAATAGTAACGTTTGATGATCCTGATAGTGACCCTGACACTCACACCACAATTTCAGGCTTAAGTTTGCCAGATGCTGATTTTGCAAATTCTTTTTTACAAAAATGGATGAATGCAAACTATAACACAGTTTATGAAAATATTAATTTATCAGCTTACGTTACTAAGCCTTTAAAAGAATGGGGCTGGTTTACAGTTTGTGTAGAAAATGATTTACCAGAAAATTCTATAGGGTTAACTACAAATAAAATTGTTTTTGAAACTACAGAAATTCCAGAGCAGTTTCTTTTATCAGGAATTACATATAATTTTGATATTGAAAATAACTTGATAAAAGCTTCTGTAAACGGATCCAAAAAACCAATTCAAAATATTTAGTTTCAAGGTTTCTCTATTCAAAAATCGCAATAACCATATATGCGTTTCAATAATTTATCAGAAGCAATCAAGTATTATTCACAAACAATGAGCAAAACTGATAATATCGCGCCCTATGGTTCATTTGCCGCAGAAATATCGCAAGTTCCAGTTTTGAATACCAATTACATTGAGCCACAATCTCCAGAGGCTATGACATATGGTGTTACTCTGTGGGGGCTCGGAAAAATTACAGATATAAGTAAACCAATCGTATGAATAAAACACCAATTTATCAATTAGGCTATTTCATTCCCAATATGACTATTGGGAATGAACTTGATTTAGACAAAAATCGTTTTACAACTATAGAAAATCAACTATACAATGTATATAACATTTTTGGCAATGGTGTTCTAACTAAATTTGATGAAAATGGAAAACAAATTCCATCTTGGAATCTTTCAGCAGTTCCATCACAAAAAACAATTCGCATCAGCGAAGGTAAAGGTCATGTAAGTTATAAATTTTCTGAAACATCTCAGTATGTTGACGTGAATTTAATTTTACCTGGAAGTGTCACTTCTGGAACTTTTATTTATTATTTTTATGCTGTTCAAAATGCGACAACTCCTGTTGATAAAACTATTAATTTTACTTACTCACTAACACAAATAGTAGATCGTGAAAATTATATTGGTTTAGGCGCGGCTGAACTAACTGTAAATTCTGATGGCTCTTTTACTCTTGTGGCTTACAATGACGCAGATCATGGAAGACAAGAAATTTCGTTATTTAGTTCTTTAACTGGATTAGTGAAAAATCATAAACACATAGGAGGTTTGAATAATCCTTCTCCAATAGATTTGTCAAAACATGTAACTGGTTTCTTGTCATCCGACAATATAGATCAACTAGATTTGAGTAAAGTTACATCAGGTACATTAAGTGCAAATCGTTTACCGCAAATAGACCACAATACTTTAACAAACATTGGCACTCTTACTCACGAGCAGATTGATGCACTGCTTGCTTCTTTACAATATCCAGATCAAAATTACAGTTTATCAGATTATGGTATAGTGAATAGGCTACAAATTATTTTAGCTCTTAAAAAACAATCAGGATTTTTTAATATCGATGGAGAGCAGATTAATTCTATATTTTATGTTCCTTATCCACAAATGGATAAATTTGTGGATTATTCAAATACTACAGCTCTTATTAATACTGAACTACATAGGGTTTATGGCACAACTGGTTTAGCAAGGCAATCTAATGTTATTAAAATTAATTCTACGCAAGATTTCCAAACTGCACTTTTTTTTGCTGAAGACTCTATACCAAATCCCACTGTTTCAAATATTGAAGTTACTGGGGTAGTCACTACTCCGGTGGCTGGATCGCTTAACATACCGTATGGTTTAACTGGATCCGCAAACACAATCTATGTTTCTGGAGCGCAAGATTCATATGTGTCAGCTTTTTCAACTTCTGGCGTATACATAAATAGAAGAATTGATTTTGACCCAAATTTAAATTTGAATTCCCCATTGGGTCTTAGTTTTGATTCTATCAATAACTACTTATATATAGCTGATACTTATAACCATAGGATTATAGTTACTGACAGTAATTTTTCATCTGTTATTGCTAAAGTTGGAGCCAATAATGCTTCTGGTGTACCAGGAAGCGGAAATGGGATTGGTTTTAATTTTCCTAAGGGAGTTTTTGGTATAGGTAACACATTCTATGTCGCTGACTCAGGCAATAATCAAATTCAAAAGTATACTTGGAGTGGTGGAGTTCCTGTTTATCAAAGAACATACAAATATTCAGATAATACAATTATTGGTCTGAACCAATCTTTGAATGACCCAAGGGGGCTAATTGCTACTTCGTTTGAAGGAAACAATTATTTATTTGTTTCTGATTACAATAATCACAGAGTTTTATGCGGAATAGAAACAAATAACAAACTTTCTATTTATCAAGTATTGGGTGGAAATAGCGGTGGTTTTGGTGTTGCAAATACTAACCTTATAACATACAACGCTTCTAGTTCAGTTACAGGAGTTGGCGCATCTTTTAGATTTTCTGCGTCGCTAAATGACACAATACAATCTATTGGAATAGCCTCTTCGGGTACTGGCTATAGTAATAATGATACTTTTGTGATAAATTACAACGGTAATCAAAATGGATTATTTAATGTACTCACTGATGGGGCAGGTCACATTACCACTGCTTTCGTGACATACGGAGTGAATACTACTTTTATTTACGGTTTTGATCATCCACAAGGTTTAGCTATTAATGGAATAGGTTCTAGGTTAGATTTGTTGATTTCAGACACAGACAACAATAGAATTATAAATTATCGAAGTATAGTGGGGGTTGGTACAACTTCTGGTCAGTTTGTGTATAGTTATAATTTTGGCACCTCTGGTTCGATTGGCATTACATCAATGTCTATATACATGCAGAGACCAGCTGGAATACATGCACAGCAAGGTTTTAGCACGTTTTTTGTAGCCGATAGCTTGAATAACAGAGTACATAGATTGTCTACTTCTTTTGCTAATAATTCTATTTCTGGAATAACTACTTATACTTTTGGAATAGGTGATACCTCATTAACGGATGGCGGGATAACTTTAACAAAACCAATTTCTTATCTTGGCATATCAACACCTTCAACTGCTGGCTCAGCTACACTTGGGTGGTATGTTGGCGAGCAAATTGTTCAAGGCACACAGTTCCAAGCAGACTCAATAGATAGATATTCTTATGTTACATTTGCAACAAAAACTTTGACAATACAAGATACTGTTGCAGTTTCAATTGCCACATTGAACGAGACAGCTGATAGAACTTTAGGTCAAATCAGTTGTTACTTAATTTTTGCAGATACATTTTCCGGTGGCACCTTGATACCTTTTAGTTTAAGTAACAATACTAATAGATCTTCAATAAAAATTTCTGAAAAAATTTACACAATCAGACAAAATGGTTCAACAACATCACAATTTTATGATTTTGTTGATTTAACTTTGTTTACTGAACAGCCAAACCCATCAATAATTGGTTTTGGGTTTAAGTGGTCAACATCAACTGGCTGGACTAATAATGATAACTACCAGTTGGGTTGGTATTTACCACAATTCAACACGCAAATCCTGCAAACTAATTATCCCAAAGTTCTTACATATCGTCAAGCAAATGGTTTAAAAAATTCAATTTTTGCATTTAATGCCAATAAATATGCTGGTACAGGAACATTTGTTTTCAGGTTTGATTCAGGTGTAGCCGGAAATGCAACATTTGATAATGTTATTTATAGTTTTTCCACCCCTTACTCGCCAAAAGGTACTTCAAGTATTCAATTTTATTATAGAGTTGATGACACCTTGGATCAACTTAATCTTGATTCATATACTCTAAATCCAATTTATCCAATCTCTGGAGGTAGCACAAACATCAATAAATCCGGAAGATATATTGATTTAATATTTGTGCTCAATGCCGCTAGTGTTGATCAGCTTGCAGCGCCAGTAATAAGTAGCATTGCACTTAATTATAGTGTGTACGGAAAATCCACGGGAATTATTTATGACACAAATGTAAACAATGCTCCTCAAGGTTTATACCCTAGACTAAAATGGTCACAAGGAGAATACTCAAATATCAGTGTTGTCCCAGTGCCCAATGATAATAACCAGTCATATCAAATAGAAATTACAGACACTGAAAATATCAACAAATATATTTATTTGTCCACAAATAATTTAGAGCTTACAGACTCAACTAATACAACAGGATTTGTAGACATCAATAACAATCTTTATTTATCGCCTTATCAAGCATTTGCTGGGTTAGATGCTGGACTTTTAAATCCACAACATTTTATTTCAAACGGAGAATCAGGATATTTCATCGCTGATACAGACAGTGATAGAGTTTTAGAAGTAAATTCAAATGGAACGGTTGTAAGATCTATTCAAGGAAATATCAAGTTGCCAAGATGTGATAGAGCTTTTGCAATTCTTGGTGCATTTTATAATACCAACACTCGGCAACTCTATGCTGTCTTCAGTCAGTATTTGATTTTTGCCACAGATTACACACAATCTTTATCAGTGTCAGTAAATGGAGTATCGTATTCGCTCACAAATTCAGCATACTTCGATCAAACCAATGTAGGGCTTTTCGCGGTAAATGCGAACAATCAATCTGCCACTTTTTATGTCACTGTTACAAAAACTATGGACGCTCTTTTAACAGCTAACCCAGATGATATAAGATTTGAAATTCAAAATCCTAGTACAAATCCACCATTTTTATTACCAACTACTGGAAGAAGTGATGGTAACTCGCCTGAAAATGAAACTATAACCTATAACACTTCACAGTTTGATGAATTTGATATAAACAATGCTTTGGGCATTGGTACAATTTTAAATTACAACTCAAATGTAGTTGTAAATGTTGTTGATCCAGTAACATTTGGCACTGCTACAGAAACAAGCACAGAACTGTGGAGTTATTGGCAAGGATCTAACCAATTCCCGAATTACTCCAATTTCTATTCAATACCTGTAAATGTTTTTCCGATTTATTTTGATAATATTTTCAAGCCTATTCATTTAGATTACACAGAAGCAAACGCCTTAGTTGTGTCTACTGTAGGTAACAATGCGGTAAGATCTTATAATTCAAATTTTGTTTTAGGATACAAGATAAGTTTGTCTAGTTTTACTTTTAATGAAAAACTTGGCGGTTCTACTGTGGTGTTAGATCGTGGTGCAGACGAGAATGGAAATGTACTTTTAATTGCTCAACCAGGGATAAGCACAAATAATATTGTCGGAAAAGCAATTGTATACAATAGAAATTCTGGATCCTTAGTGAATCAATACGAATTTGCAAATTTTGATGCAGTGAAAGCTTATTCTGAAGATGATAGCTATTTAATTCTTCTAAATGACAGATTGGGGGGAATTAGATCTAAATTAATTAAAATTGGTCAAGATGGTTCAAATCAATATTCTTTATCAAATGTATTTTCACGACCAGTGTCGCTAGAAATCAAAGAAAATGGTTATTATTATGTTTCAGACCTTACTGGACAATATGGAAGTATATTTTTTAGAACTTTTGTAGCAGATGGATCAGGTAATTCAACCGGATCGAATACAGGAGGATCGGGAGGTTCTACTTCGGGTGGTAATGCTGGAGGAAATATTATAGGCGGTACTACTGGTGGCTCATCTGGAGATTCAACAGGTGGTGGCACTGTAATAGGTGGTGGTGGTGGTTAATTTTTTGTACCCTAAAAAGAATAATATTTTTAAGACAGCGCAATATTCTTCTCAGATTGTGTCAAATGATTTGCCAAAGTATTCTATATCAGTTTATGATGATTCTTTATTTAAATACAAAAGACAATCTAAAAATGGCTCTCAAATTTTAAGCAACATTATTTCAGATGATTTTTTCCCAAAAGAAATATCATCTGAAAACAAAACTAATTACATTGAAGGTGTAAGTGGTGCTTCTAAAATATTCTATTTGAAAATTTTAGTGAATAAACCAATAGCAGAAGATTCCCCAGGAAACTATTCTAAAATTTTTTATTTGGCAAAAACTCAAATTTTTGGCTCTATATCCACTGTGTATTATTCTGTGAGATGTATAGAAAAAAATCAAAATTTTACTGTATACACTTCTGTAATTTCAATCAAAAAATCTGATTTTGTCACACAATTCGATGGAGAAGTATTTTTAAATTTGGTAGGTGATTATGATGTTGAAATTCAAATTCCAATTGATTTGCAAATCAATAATTCAGCATCATCTTCAATTAGCCAGGTAAGTTCCGCTGTCCCGCAAACACTAAGTGCTACAGCAAACTATTCAGCTTATTTTCAAACTTTTCCTGTGACATTTGATTACTATGAATATTCAGATAATAGAGACTTTAATTATCAGTATATAAATTTGAATCTTACAAATAGTTTGTTTTCAACTACTAATCCATTAATAATTTCTAAACTTTCATCGGGAATTTCACTAAGGCTTACTTTCTCTGGTTCTTACAATATTTCTGATTTTAATTATTTTGGTTTAACAATCACAAATTCTGATCCTAACTACAATCCAAACGCAGATACAATTTTCAAGCTTGTGTTTACTACTGTTGAAAATGAAATTATAAGTGTTGAAGAATGCAAGATTTTAAGCAATATAAATTCTGGATATTATAATGTGATTTTTAAACTGGTTAACATTGAACCAAATTTGAATAATTTAAACTATGTTGTAATTCAAATTATATCTACAAGAACACTCACACAATCTTACACAATTTCTTATCTTAACTTTATAAATCCAATTACTGTAGGGGCTTTTAGTGCAAAATCAATAAACAACTCAAATGAATATGAATTATTTACGTTTGATCCCTGCAATAATTTGCTTAATATAAATCAGTTGAAAAATCAAGAATTAATTCAAAGTAATAATCTTTTCAGTACAGTGGAAACTTTATTAGAAGTGAAAGACGAAATTGTTTATGAAATCATAACACAATCTGGGGAAATATTATTGCCAGAAAACGCAATGATATTTACAGAAAATGATTTTTTACCTGTATATTCTATCAATAAGAAAACTTTAATATTTTATAATAAAGTGTTAGAGCCAATAAAATCAATTAAAATAAAACCTCCTAAAATTTTAAAATTAATTGATGTCTATGAAAATGACAATTACATACTAAATGGTTTTTGCATTAAAAATCCTTTATTTTTGAAAAATTTCAACAGAATTTTTCTCGAAAGAATTGACTCAAGAAAAATTGATAATTTTCAAATAAATTCAGTAAAATATTTTTTGACACTTACTGAAAAATATTCATACTTTTCGGAAAATATTTTATTACAAGAAAAAAATAATTTGTTTGAGTTTTCTCCAAAAAAGAAAACGGTTGAAATGTTGCTAAGTGCTAATTCAGAGGTGTTAGTACAAGGCAAGACAAAACAAAAAATAATTGGAACTAATCGTAAGTTATTGATAGAAATTGATGAAAATAATTTTTCTTTTTATATGAAAAGTAAAAGTGAAATTATAATTCATAAAGTGTTGTGCAAAAATGAAATTTAATTTACAAGCAAATAAAAATGATGTTCATTTACTGATTAATGATCAGATTGTGTGTTCGTTTGTAAATTCAAAAATTCTTTCTGAAAATAGTATTCAGTCTGGTGAAATTTTTATTTCTTTCAATCAAGAAAAAAATAAAATAAACTTGAATTTAGAAAGTAAAGTTTTTGAAATTCTTTCTTTAAGTTTCAACTACATTAAATCACTTTCGACAAATAGATACTACACTGAAATAAACAATAGCTTAATTGAAGTTTCATGTGACAAAGCAAGTTTGATAGCTAACAAAAATTTGGTAATTGGATTTTCAGGTTTTTTAAGTTTAACTTTCGAATTAAAAAATGAATTTTATTCGGCTAATTACAAACAGCTTTCTTCATCTGGCGATTTAATTTATTCTAAAGAGTCTCCAAGTTTTTCAATTACATTTTTTAAAAATTTTGCCAATAATGTTTTTAGTAATCCTTTTGACTCTTACAAAGACATACAAGTATTATCTGCATCAAACAATAGTTCTACTGGCGATCCTCAAGCAACTGTAATTTATGTCAAAATAATTGCCGAAAGAATAGATGAATATCCTCCTGTAACTTTTCCTCTTACAACTCAGCAAGAAAGCTCAATTTATACACTTGCAATCTATTCTCAATTCTATACTAATAAAAATAGTAAAAGAACCGCGCCAGTTTATAAACTCTATAATTCAAATGAAGGAAGCGTATATTTAGCTGAATTTTCAATTGAGAATTCAGATTATGTTAACTTATTTGATGGTTCAAGGCAATTTTTTGTTGAAGTAAATAAATTTATTTATAATGGAGTGTTAAATGTTAAAGCAAACATTTCCGGAGGAACACAAACTACTTCACCACAATCTGCAACAACAGTTGGATCATCAACATTGTTAAGTATTCCATCGCAAAATTGTTGTTTTCAATTTTATCAGAATTCTTTGCCTTATTACACTGCAAACTGGTCTAATACTGCTTGGACTTTAGATACAAATGGTTTATTGAGAGATTTCTCAATTCCTGAAACTACAACATATTATAGCACAAGTTTTTCAAGTTCAACAAACACTTTATATTATAATGGGTCAAATTTTATTGGAATCAATGCAAAATATGATTTTTCAGACTTGACCTATAAAAATTATGACTGGATTTCATTATTTTTTGTATCTTTAGAAGATCTCACAAATCCAGCAATAAATAAAGCAACATATTATTTAGAAGTTCTTTACTATTATGTAGGTGTTAATCAACCAGATAAGTTTGTCTTTTGCATGGATGAGGCAAATGTTACAAGCTTTGGGTCTAACTATGGCTTACAAGCTTTTTTTGATTTTAAAAAATATCTTAGAAATGATCCTGCAAACCCTAAAATATTGCAAACCCTTGAAGTTCATCTTCAAAAATCTACTTCCGTATTTCCAAATGAATTTAGATTGTATGATTTCAAGTTTTTTGTAATTTATTGTGGAGGTTTGCCTAAAACTTTTGATATTTTGGTAAGTGGCTTTGATACAAGTTCTTTACATGAGTTAGAGGCAACAATTTCTTATAATCCAGCTGATAACAATTCAGAAACATCTAATCTTACTCCATTTACTTCTAACTTTGATAATTCAACAAACGTAGCTTTTTCAGCAAACAACGGATTATGGAAAGATTTGAATGATAATCAATACAAAAATTATATTTTTGATTATTGGGTTGTAAACAAGCTCATAGATAATAAAATTTATCAAAATACATATACTATAAATGTTGACAGAGATTATACTTTAGATGCTTACTATTCTATTAATGGTTCAAGTTCTAGCTCATCAAGTTCTTGTGTTGTATATGGAACAAAAATAAATATCGAACAAAATCTAACCAAAAATGTTGAAGACTTAAATGTTGGTGATTATGTTTTGGGATTAAATAATGAAAATAGTTTTACGAAATATAAAATAATTAAAATTTCTGAATCAAATTTTGAGCAAATTCATAAAATTACATCTGGCGAAGATTGTTTAGAATGTTCAGAATCTCATTGTTTATTTAGTTCAATTGATACAGAATTTAAGCATGCTTATGAATTGAACAAAGACAAAATTATCAAAAGAATCAACAAAAATTCTAAAATAGATTCTATACAAATTTTACCACCCAAAAAAGTAAGAAGAATTGAGCTTGCAAATAACGGATGTTACTTTGCAAATGGATTTTTGTCACACTCCCAAGATGCTCACCCAGAATTTTTATCTTTTGCTAAGAATGAATTTCATGCCATGAGCGGTGGTTTTGATACGGTCTATACAGAATTTTTAAAATCTGAAGATACCACATGGGTCATACCGAATGGTATTAATAAGCTCAGAGTAGAATGTATAGGTGCTGGGTCTGCAGCAAGATTTGGTGGTGCTGGAAATGGTGGAGACTATACTTTTATTGAATTCAACACAGATATTTTTACATTTCCAACAAGTGCACAAATAAATTTTAGAATTAGCTCTAGTTTAAGTTCTGAAGATAATTTGCCCACTACATTTTCAGCTGAGTGGCAGGATTCTCTTGGACAGCTATACAGTTTTTCACTTCTTTCTAATTCTGGAAATGGAAATGAAATATCTGATGTTTATGCCATTCCTGAGAGCTTTAATGCTACAACACTCAAAAAGGTGTTCTTTGGAGGAAAAGCTTCTGCTGTGAACCAAGGTGGTGCAGGGGGAGGAGGCGCAGCAGGTTTTGCTGGAAATGGCTTTGATGGCGGAGTTCTCAACGGAAATTGGAACACTGAACAAACATGGTGGGGAGGCGCTTCAGGTGGAGAAGCTGGTAGACAAACAGAAAGAAAACGGGGAATAAATGGAGCTGAATACACAGCAAATGCTGGAAAATATACAGGCGAAACTGCAGGCGCTGGGTCTGGTGGCGCAGGTCAGATTTCAAGTATTGCTACAAATGGTGGTTTTTATGGCGGGGGCGCCGGATCTAAAGTTAGAGAGATTACTGTTGACACCTTTGGGGCGAGTCCTGGAATAATTGTACTTACCTATACAATACAATCTGGTTCCTCAAGCTCAAGTTCAGCCACAAAATCTTCAAGTAATTCTTCAAGTAGTTCTTCAAGTAGTTCTTCAAGTAGTTCTTCAAGTAGTTCTTCAAGTAGTTCTTCAAGTAGTTCTTCAAGTAGTTCTTCAAGTAGTTCTTCAAGTAGTTCTTCAAGTAGTTCCTCAAGTAGTTCTTCAAGTAGTTCTTCAAGTAGCTCTTCAAGTAGTTCTGCCACAACATCTTCAGGAAGTTCTGTAACAAGCTCTTCATCAAGTTCTTCAGTACCATCTAGCTCTTCATCAAGTTCTTCAGTACCATCTAGCTCTACCTCAAGTGACTCATCAAGTTCTACGGCGCCCTCTAGCTCGTCTTCTGTTACTGACTCAGGTTCAATGCCACCACCATCACCTTTGGCAATTAGAACTGAAGAAAATATCATGAACAATTATTCTGAGAATAATTGTTGTCGAATTTATTGGAAATATTCACATTCAATAACTTGGAAAAAAACTTTTCAATTTGATAATGAAATATCAAATACAAATTATGGATATGAATTCAGTATAGATTTTCCAATTTTAATCAAAGTAAAAGCGCAAGATGGTTTAAACTTATCTGAAATGAATTTTATTTTTGTGACAGAGGCAGAAAATTTTGAAATTTCTGCAGAACATTCTTTGCAAACTAAAGACTATAAACACAATCTGAAAAATATGAAGTTTGTAAAGATAATGTCCTTGAATAATACAAATTGTGTAAATGAAATAGAATTTTTATTATCTTGTCTAGACGAAAATTTAATTTTCAATTGTATAGTAATTCATGATTATGAATTAGATTCGTTTAACGTTAAAATTCAAGGTGAATGATTAATTTATCGGGAATTATTTTATATAAATGGCTTGGAATCTTCAGATTGTCCCAAAAGGATTACTATTAAGTAAATACATAAAAAACGTTATTTTGTTTAACCCAAATAATGTTAAAAATGTTGAAGCTAGTACTGTGCTTTTTGATCAATACCAAACATTCGATAGAAGCAACAATACTGCAAACATTATTTTTCAGTTAAGTTTGTATAACACAAATCCGCAAAATCAAAACGTTGAGCCCAGCATCAGCTCCATAAATTTTATTCAAATATCTAATGATCCGCTTTTTAGTGAAGTGTATTACTTGATTCCTGCAAAATTTTCTCAATCATACAATCTTCAAACAGATTATGTTTTAGATTTAAGTAGTTATTCACTTACACAATCTTCCCTTCCAACTTCACAAGCAGTTACATTCACTGAAACAAACGGTAGCGGGAATATTATTATTAAAAATTGGGTTTTATCTGGGTCTTCTGGTCCTAAAAAAGTATATTTCAGTTTAAATGCATCTTTAACTGATGGCACAAATGCAACTTATCCTGAAGGTTTAGATTTATATGATGAAATAATTGTTTGTTCAAGTTTTCTTTCTTCTCCCGGAGTTCCAAAATCTATAGCAAAATCAAGAGAGAATTTTTCTTCGTCTCCATTATATTTTGAATCAGATGTAGCAAGCAATTCAGGAACATTAGATGTTGCGGATTATGGAGTAGCGTCATATTTTTGGGACGGGTTGATATTAAAATCTTCTGACAATCTTGTAAGAAACAATTATTCACAAGAGAACATTCAGTTATTCAATTCTATAAATCCAAAATCTTCTAATTTGAATCAAGAAAAACTTCCAGTAGTTTTTTCTACTTCAGTAACATCAACTACGTGGAGCTCGTCTTTATATAAAAAGTACATTACCTCCAACGCTTTTAATCTCACAAGTAATGATAATGTCTACTTTTTTGAATGTTTTGTAAATAACTATACAAACAATTTAAATTTTGTAAACGGCAAGAGTTTTTTTTATGAATTTAATATTACAAACTCTACTGGATCTACAAAATATTTGAGGCAACAACTTGTTTTAGATGAACAGTTTACCACTTTGATTGTTTATATTTCAATTGACGATACAACATGGTCTTCAGATTCGTCTTATATTCCATCTGCTTTATATAAAACTATTACAATCACGGATCCAGATGTCATTTCACAAATTACACAATCTGGCAGTTTTGTAACTCTAGTTGAACTTTTAGATACAACAAATAAAATTCTACAATCAAAAATAATATTCAAGCCTCAAAATTCTGCAAATAATTATGTTATTGCTGAGACCTTATTTACCTCAAACTCTTTTAACCTTACAGGAGCATATGGCGAATTTAAATTCTTTTTACAAAACTCAACATACACAAATGTTTTAGAATCTGTTCAATATGGTATCTGCCAGGGGACAATTTCAGCTGCGGTAACTCCAAGCGATAAAATTTTAACAGATTATAGTGGTCAAGTGTTTAACTCTTCTAATAATCTCCTAAACTCTGAAAAATTAAATACTTGGTTTTTAATTTCAAATTCTCCATCATCTGGGGTTATTAATTCAACATCCACAAGTGTACAAATTTTCAATAATCAAGATAATGATTCGATCAATAATCTTTCAGCAGTGGAAATACAGTCTTCAATTCCCACATTTTCAATTGATTCAACTTTAATTTCGCGCTTTACATTGTCAAGCGTGAACGCATCAATTTTAAAGACTGGATATTCATTTGATAATAATTTAAACTACGAAAATTTTACATTCAATGATCTTTTAAAAACAGCTTCAGGTATATACTTGCCGCAAAACAATGCAGCTTATGAATACATTTCATCTTTAAGTTGGTCTGGATCAAGTAGATTTGATTTAAATGTTTTCAATGTTGGTGTTGGTCAAACATGTTCAATTTCTACAACTAAAACAGATAATCTTTTCTTTTATTCTCAAGCAAATAATAGCGGGACACTAACTCCTCCTACAATAATAAAAACATTATCAAGCATTTCAAGCTCGAATATTTTTAGGGCTTGGATTGGAACAAACGGAATATCAACTTCATTTTTACTCTTGAATTCTTTGGTTGTTAAAAATAAAGGTTTAGTCCCAATCACAATCACTTCTTCAGCTGGGCTTAGCACTATTTCTCCTGGCGAACCTTTTGTATCCAATTCTATTTCAACAAATTCTTCACAACCTACTGAATTAATTGTTACAGCGCCATATAGCTCGCCAACAAGTAGTTTGAACTTTTTATATGATTTTGGAAAAATTGGAACAATCACTGATTTAAGTTTAAGAGTACAAATTGCTACTCCACCTGAATGTCCAACCACACTTCCGAGCTTCCAATATTCTGTAGAAATATCTGAAGATTTTATAAACTGGACTTTTGTGTCGTCTCTTACTGCAACAGATACTTTTTACCCCTCTACAGGCGATTTACAACTTGATTTTTCAGATATTGATTCTGAGAATGTTCGTTTTGCAAGGGTTAGATTGTATTATAATGTGTCTGTAACATTTGATCCGCGAGTTATATATAGATATTCTAGTTTACAGGGAACAATTAGTTCAACATCATCTCTGCAAAACACTGGCAAATTAATTTTTGGATTTACAGATACGAGCGCTAAAAATTCATCTCTCAATCAATTATATAATCAGCCTACATATTTAAGGAAATATATTACAAACTCAAGTGTAGTTAATGGAATTAGTTTTGACTTTTCAGAGTTTTCAGCAAGCATTGGTGGTCCTGTTTATATAAATCTTTTAACTGAAAGTGATGAAAAAAGATTTTACACAATTGCGAATAATTTCAATCTTAATACTGAATACACAATATCCTTCAGTGTACAAAGATCAGATGCAGATCAAGCTTTTCATTTAAAACCATATTTCTCTATGAGTGGTGGGAATCTCACAAATTTTTCTGTAGACTTAAACGATATTCTTACTGAACCAATTGACACACAATCTTTAGTTTTTGGTTTTTATCCATTTATTTCATTAGTTGGAAATGGAAATGCCACTGTTTCTTATTCAGTGTTTAAAGGAACTTATAATCATGGATTAAATTACGATAAGAATAAAACATATTTTTCTTTGATGTCTAGTGAAAACCCAGATTACACTTCACAATACGGAAAAAATATTCTTTCACAAAATACTTATGGAATTTCTTCTTCTGCGTTCCCTCAAGTTAACACATATTTTTCTACCAACAATATCAAAAACTTTAGTTATGATAATGTAACATTTACTGTAAAAGCTGCTTCAACTAGCCCTGTTGGACTGTATGGTCAAACTTATGTAGACGGTATATATTTAGATTCATGTGATTATATTCTCGTTGCTGGTCAAGCAGACAAAACCACAAATGGTATTTATCAAGTCCAGTCCCAAGAGTGGGTAAAACAATCTGCACTACCATCTTCTAGTAATTTATCCGAGCCAACTGTTTTAGTTTCGCAAGGAAACATTTTTGAAAATACTTTATGGATGCAAGATAAAACTACAAGTGATTGGTTAAGTAATTTATTATCTTGTCCAATAGTTTTACAAGATAATAATCTACTATTCACTGGAGTTTCTTCAAGCTACAAATATCCACAATTTATAAAACTTGCTTGTTCAGTGAATGGAATTGCTACTCAAAGCTCACTGAATCAAGTGCAGGTTAAGATAGCAAATACTCCATCAGGATTTATTAAAGAAACTGATTCTATAACACAATGGAATAGTCTGATCCAAAATGGACAGGTGTATAATTTACAAGAAAAAGCAAATGCAAATAACACCGTTTTTGTAAACTTTGCAATTTCAAGTTCACAAATTTCAGGTATTTCAACTATAAGTTTTCCGGCAATTTATAATTTAATTACCAGTTATTCAGGAAACTTTGCTCCAGCCATTTCGGAAGGTTCTGACTTTGTTTTACCAGACTATGGCTCTGACTACAGAATATTTAAAAATGCAAATTTAATTTATCAACTTTTTTCTACATATGATTCTGTGAGCGTAGGATCGCTTAGCACTGCAGCAGTTAATTCTTCAGTATATGCTTTGAATTTTGCCAATTTGAAATCACCACAAAGCGGTTTTTCAACAGACATTATTATTGATAACGTTGCTCCTACCGTGGGTATTCTTTCTGTCTTAAATGACCAAACAAAATTAATTACTTTGGGGATTTCCACAGCCTCTGACACTGGCTCCGGTCTTTACTTAGCAAGAATAGTGCAAAGAAACCCATCTAATGAAATTATTTATGGATCTTGGTTTGGCTTTAACACAAACAGCTTTTATGGAATCTCCACTTTAACAGCTTACCCTTCATATGTCTCTAATGTAAATGGAATAACTACAGGTGAGCCATTATCTGGATACTATAGGTACAGTGTTCAAGTAGCAGATTCTGTTGGAAACATTTCTCAAACAAACCAAGTAGAAAGTTTTTATTACGAATCAGCATTGGTTGACACACAGGGTCCAGGATGCTCAGTGCAATTTGTCAATTCACAAACATATCAACCAATATCAATATCTTCATCAACAATTATCACAGCTCAAATGTTCGCGTCAGACACTTTGTCGCAAGTTAAAGCGTTCAGATATAGAATTCTTCCAAGTGGTGAATTTGGCAACTGGATTGATTACAATGAGTACACAAATATTTATCTCCCACAAGACATTTCTGATGGAACACTGTCTATTCAATTCCAATTCAAAGATTTTGGCAACAATGTTCTTTACACAAATGCAACAGTACAAGGTGAAAGTGTTTATGTGTATACATGGAATATTGTTTCGAAGTTGATAAACAACACGCTATTTACTATAACTGAAAGCACAGTTTACAATGATAGTCCAGTGCTTTTGATTGGCGCAAGTAAAAAAAATTCAGCAACACTATTTGTCTGGGATAATAATAAACTGATTGAACTTCAATATCCAGGATTTTTAGGGTGCAAAGCTGTTACCGCTTTGATTAAAGTTGGTAATCAAGTTGTAATCGGAACTGACAATGGCTCAACATTCACATATAGAAATGGGGTTGTGGCTGGACCTTTTGCACAATTGAAGTGGGGCGATACTAATCTACCTATTTCTAAATTCGAAATACATTCTTATCCAGAAGATAGCACAAGTTTTGTATATGCTACAACTTTGAACATTCCAAGAATTTTCAGAACACCAATTGATAGCTTAAGGGCTTCTGCTTGGGAAGTGGTTCAAACTCCGCTAGTAACATTAGAGAAAATCAATGTTCTCAATTCAGGGCTTTGGTCTGGAACACAAGTTTCTTACACAATTTCATCAAGCTATATTCCAGCAACTTTGTCGCCTGTTTATAGTTATGGTGTGTCGAGCGTAATTGTTGCAAGTTCTGGCTCAAACTTGCCAACAGCACCTACAATAAATGTAGGCGGACCAATAACTAATTTGGGCTTACAAGCTGTAATGCAAGGAAGTATATCTCAAATTGTTCTTCTAGCAAATGGTCGCGGATATTCTTCTGGAGCAACTGTAACAATAGAATCACCTGCTGTGGGTATTTCTTCTTTGCAAGCTACTGGTGTTGCTGTTACTAACTCTCTTGGTCAGATTGTGTCAATTGTTTTAACATCGCCAGGGTACGGATACACTTCTTTAAACCCAAGGGTAACAATTACAGGAAATTCCGGAAATGGCACTCAAGCAACTGCAACTGCAATTACTCAATTTGATTCTATTTACTCTGTTAATGTTACGAGTGCTGGTATAGCAACAACTTCAGCAATTACTCTTACTACATCAGGTGGTGCGGTTTTAATTCCTACATTCCTTTACAGAATCCCATCTATTACTTTATCAAGTCCAGGTTTTGGTTACACATCAAGCCCAGTTGTTTCAATAAATGGCTTAACAACTCTTGCAAATTCAGTTGCAGAATATGGGTCTGTGCAATCAATTACAGTCAGTGAACCAGAATTTACATTCCCTTTAACTTTAACTCCTTCGGTTTCTTTAATAGGTGGCGCGTCAACAGCATTTAACGCAAGCTTGTCAACAACATTAATTTCATTCTCAACAGGTGGTACAAATAGCTTCTTGGGATTTGTATTGAATTCTGTAAATATTTCGTCAACTTCTAACGGATTCGGTACTGTCCCTCAGATTGTGTTTTCTGGAATTGGCACAAATATTTTCTACCCTCAACTGGAATATATTTTATCTGATGATATTCTACTTTATTCAAGCACAGGATCTATTTATGACATTAAGTCTTTTGATGATAATCTGTTTATCACAAATTCTACTGGTGACTTAATTCAATTAGGTTACTCAAGTGGAATATTTAATGCTACAAGACAAGACTTGTACTCATCATCTAATACTTTTGGCTCTATAACACCTATTAATCTTGCAAAATATAATAATGGAACAGAAGAAAACTTATACTTTAGCGTTAAAGAAGAGCCTTACATAGGAAAACTTTCAAAGATAAGAAACAAATACATTTTTGACTCTTATAGAGATAATATCTTGTTGTTTAAGCCATTCAACTTTGATATTATTTCAAATTGGCAATTGAAAAAAATAATTAATGCTAATGGTTCTGCTGATGTTTCTTATGGCGATTCTTATAATTCTTCAGTGAATATAACAAGCTCTAATTCTCAAGTTTTTTATGAATCAACAAAAGACAACACATGGTTTAATAGATGCATTAACAATAATAATTATTTAGTTTTGTTTGAATTCCAAGCAGTTACTGGAACACAATCTTTCGAAATTTCTACATTTAATTCAACTTTAAAAGTTGCTTTTTCTGTTCAAAATAATGGCTTGCAAATTGCTTTTGGTAATAATAACTATAGCTCTGTTATCATTGATCTATCATCAGTTTATAACATTTATTTTGCTAAAAATTCAAACGATCTATACATTTATAATAATGACACATTAGTTTATCAGGAAACTGGATTCTTTACAACTATATCTGCACAACCTGTTATAAAATTTGGTTACATTTTTGAGCCAGAAATTGTATCTGCGAATGGTGAAACTTTATATATATTTGGTCTTCCATCTGAAATAGGTTCTTCTCAGTTTGTGTGGAAGCAAATTAAGTTTTCTTTCAATAATTCAACTTCTGTACTGCCTAGCAAATATTATTCTTTAAGCTTACCTTATTTAATTCCTAATTCTAGTTCGGTAAGAGCTTTAAGAAACATAAATAATATGTTATTTGCTGCAACAAAATCAATTGCAGATAGTAGAACTACAAGTACTGTGCCAGATGTTGGGACAAAAGTATTCAAACTAGAAGAGGACGTTTGGACTGATGTCACAGGAAACTTTGATTCATACGCGGCGAGTGTTAGCACATCTTATATAATTACTTCTCCTAATGATATTAACTCTTTGGGGCAATCTTATTTCATCACAGGTCTTGTGAAATCAATTCCAAGTAGGCAAGCTTCAAACGTAATTATTCTTGGCTTAACATCAAATGTAATCTATGAAGAGCAAAGTGGATTAGTTTTAACAATCATATACCCATATAATATTGAACCAGCAGGTAAATTCTTGTATCTTTCAAGTAATAATTCCGTTGTATCTTTACCAACTTCTGTTTACTTTAGCTCAAGCGATCAAGTAAAAACATTGTCGCTTGGAATTGGCTCAACAAGCATTGCATCAAGCGCCACTCTCACAGTTACAGATGGAACAATAACTAACACAATTTCTGCAAATATTTTGCCAATTGGTATTGCAACTTTGGGTTTCAGCACAGGGTTTTTTGTTGGATATTCCCAAGATAGTGTAATTGCTAATATTCAGCTTACTTCAACACCAAAAACAAGCAGAACTATTACATTAAATAGTAATAATAGTTCAGTTTTAAGTGCACCGAATAATGGGATTGCGACAATACCTTCAGGCAGTATAGGTTTGTATACCTCTTTTGCTGTTGGAACGGCAGTAGCATCAAATACAAATGTAACAGTTTCTGCAGCTTATAGGTCAACTTTTGGAATTGCAACGATCACCGCTACGCCATTTGTATTATCTGTTGGATTAAATACAAATATTTTTGTTGGTAATGAATCAACAAGAAAAGTATTTGTTACATCTAGCGTTCAAAGATCTCCAATAGGCGTGTTGACAGTTAACTACGCTTCAAGTAATTCAAGCGTGTTGAGTGTACAATCTAGTGGTACGATTTCACCATCTTCATTCAGTACAACCACACAGCTTTCAGTAGGATCGGCTGTTACAACTAATACACAAATTAATATTACTGGAAGAATAACTGGATCTATTTCTACTGGTATTTCAACAGCTACACCTTTTGTTGTCACTTCTGCTACAACAGATTTACCAAATCCTGTTTTAGGATTGCAGACTTCACAAATTACATTTACAATTAATACTACTCCTTTAACAAATGTATCGATAAGAAATATTGTAAGTAGCCCATCATATATTAATTTGGTGTTTCCAACATTCTCTACTGTTTTAGCTGGAACTTTGTCAACAACTTTTGCTATTTCTACTACAGTGCAGACAGCTTCTGGAATTGCAATTACAGTAAAAGGTGCACCATTTAGTTTCAACACTTCACCGACTCAAGGATTAGTTCTTTCAACTGATGTTTGGAGAATTACTAACTTATCTATTGCACCTAACTCAATTGTAGGAAATGGCTTGTATGCTGGTGGAATTGGTCAATCTTATATTGTTCAAGCAACTCTTAATGTTGGTTTATCTACAACAGTTATAATCACATCCAGCACTGGCTTTGTTTCAACGAGAAATATTAACTTCTTAACAACTAGCACAGGATCCGCATCATCCATAGGTTACGCAACAGGTTTTAGCACTTCAGCAATTACCAACGTCACACTGACAGCCATTGGTCCAAACGGATTAACAAGTTCAGTAAGCGGCTTATTCCTTAATCCATTATTAATATCAAGTTTTTCTACTTCATATATTTGGAATGATATTGCAACACTATCACCAAACTACATTGTTGGTGGAATTGGTGCAACAGCAATTGGAATTATTACATTAAATTCTTATGTAGCAACAGGCGTTCACACAATCTTAATTAGAACGAATAATACGACAACTCCTGCCTTTATTTACGGTCAAGCAGCTTCTTCTGAATTCATAGGACTAGCAACAGTTTACACAGGAAGCAATACAACATCAATTAATTTTGGTGCTAATTTTGTATCAGTTAATACAAGCGAAACGATAACTGCTAGAATTATTTCCTCTGGAGCGGGTGTTGCGACAACGCCATTAAATATTTACACTTACCCTGAATACAATGCTGTATTCTACCCAGCGTATAATGGAAGAGAAAATTATATTTCAGTTTCTGTTGCCACAAGTTTACCAGTTAGTGTTGGATTTGCTGTAACTTTTGATAATGGAATTAATACTACTGCAACCTTGTATGCGCAACAAAATTCGCTGCTCACAAGTACAAACCTTGGAACATTTAAAACAGATAAAATCTTTACAGCCCAAACTGTTATGCTTGGTAGTTTACAAACTTACTTTGTTACTGGTTATGGAAAAACTGGGAATGTGTTTGGAATGGGCTATAACTATTATGGAGAGCTTTCTTATAATTATCCTGTATTTGGTCCATCAAATGGCTCAGCTGACAAAGTTTCCTTAAACTTAGGAAACATTGTTAAAACATCCTCAGGTTACCATCACAGCTTGGCGCTTGACAGTTATGGTAACGTTTATGGAATTGGTTATAATGCTTATAATCAAATTGATTCAACAGGAATTTCTACAAACACATTCAAGTTAATAAATACAAATAACACATATGTAAGAAATATTTTTGCTGAAGGAAACACTTCTTACTTTGTTACTGCAGACAATAAACTTTACGGTTTCGGGGAGAATAATTCCTATTCACTTGGAACAACTGCTTTCGCAAGCACGAGCTTCCCATATTTGATCGCCTCAAATGTTTACCTAGCTGATATTTATATCAATAGAGGAAGTATTGTTGGTTATAATAATAGAATAGGTATTCAGACCGTGTATGAGTTTGGTGGTGGCACTATTGGTGTAACTAGCAAACCTATTACTAACTTAACTAATGAAGGTGTGATTGAGCCAATTTCAAATTTAAATATCACTAATATTGATATTGCTCAAGGACACACAGTAGCTTGTGGTGTCTGGTCAAGCACAACTTATGGAATTAGTTCCAGTGGAGTATTTGCTTGGGGCAACAATGACTATTATCAAATTGGAACTTCAAGCTCAACAGGTTTTATAACCACACCAAACATATTACACAAGTTTACTAAATCTGGCGTAGATCATATTTCTCAATCAAACAATATATATGCAGAAAATAGATTGTCAGGAGTTATTGAAAGCTATTTGCCGGTTAATGAATTTTTTGTAAGCTCTGTAACTGTTAACACTCAAGGAATAGGATACACTTTTGGTGCAACAGTTACATTTTCGGCTCCGCCAACAACTTCATCTTCTGTTACAGCAACAGGCTATGCAGTGACAAATACAATAGGAATTGTTTCTTCTGTGCTTATAACTAATCAGGGTTCTGGTTACAATTTAGGCGCAGCAGTAACCTTCTCGCCTCCACCATCTGGAATCAATACACGAACTGCCACTGGAACTGTATTGGTGTCGGCTAACAAAGTTGATGCTGTTTCAATAGTTGACCCAGGAAATGGTTACACTAATCCTCCTACAGTATTCATAACGCCTATTTCTGGTGGGTCAGGCGCAACAGGTATTGCTTCAATGGCTTACAGTCAAATAACAAATATTATAGTATCAAATGCTGGATTTGGTTATACAAGTGCTCCAACTGTAACAATTACCGCTTCAACAGGCGTAGGAGCTACAGCTACTGCAATAATTGAAAGTAACTCATATCCTGTAAATATAATTTATCAAGTAGGTGCTTCTGTAACTTCAAATGCCACAGGTTTTGGAATAGCACAAACTTCTATTGCAAAACCATTTTATGTTACAATACCACAACTTTTGTCTAATATTTCTAAAAATTCTAAACATTTTGTGTGGACTATGAAATCTAGTTTAGTTTATGTTTCTGGCGGTTCAGTTGGTCCAATACCTTTAACGCAACTTACTACAACTTTCACACAATCTGTAAGATTGTTCGCGCAAAATCAACCATTAAATAGCAATGAGTTGTATTCTTATGTATATACATCTGGTTCAAATACAACAATTTCTCTTTTTGCAGGTGCAATTGTTCAATCACTTACACAGATTCCTAGTAAAATAAGCACACAATATCAATGGGGTTCAACAAACTCAAATGAATGGGGGTGGGCGTTAACATTGAAATCTGACGGATCTATTGATTTCTTCAGGCAATCAAATGAGGTTCCAAAATATGTTCAAAATTATTTATCAAATGTTTATGGAAATACATTTATTGACGTATCTGCAACAAGTTATCTGAAACCAACTCGATCTTATGGAGATTCTAACTACTCTCCTTTAGCATTATCTTTTGGAGTAGGAACAACATCATCTGTGGGGAACATTTTTGTCGTGAGAACAAGAAGTGTTAATTCATACAATGTTTATTTATCTAAGGCAACCTCTGTTGCTCCTGTAGCAATTGAATCTGGATACTTAAGTTATCAATATAACAGTTTAAAAACTTTTGCAAACTTTGCATTAGGTTATGCTAATGGAGTGGTGGAACTTTATGTACAAACTTCATTCGGTTTTGGTCACAGTTTGTTGGCTACTTGGAATCCTGATGGTTCAAGAATTTCCATTCTCAAGAGTTTAATCAATGCAACTATTGATACAATTGTAAACGTCACTTCATCAAGCTCAAATTTTGTTTACTTCTATGTTGGTACAGTAAATAGAACTTTGAACTGTTATTACGCATGGAATTCTAATTTTACATCACTTGGTTCCGCTCAATCACCTACTTTGTTAAATAGCGTGGTCTTAAACTCAAATTATGGTTATGTAAAATACATTGAATCGTTTACTGATGGTTTAATAATTGTTGCTACATCTAACAACTATTTATTGGTTATGGGATCCACAAATCTAACTGTTTATGGATCAACTGTAGTTCCAGGAACAATTACCTCATTAACTTCAAGTGTGAATAATCAAACTGGTGTTACTCCATCAGATATACCAACTATTTTTGTTACAACAACTTTCAATATTTATGCATACGAAATAAATATTACTCCAAACTATGAAATTGGTTTAAACTACTATAATATTTCAGGTGATTACCAGTTGATGACACAATCTGGATTACAAACAGGCTCGCCTATCACGAATATTTTTAATACATCAACAAATGATACATTCACGTTATTATTGCAAGAGCCCACTGATTAAAAATCTAGGCAAAACCTTCTGCAATCAAGAAAAATAGATTGAATGTTCACCGCAATTGCTTCAAATACAAGTTTAACAATTTATTTCCCAGCTACTGTTACTGGCGTAAATACAAATCTGATTTATGTATTTGATAATAATGTTTTTAGAACAATTTCATCATACACAATAAGTTCTACTCAAGTTAATTTTGTTTTGAATAAATCTGTCACTGTTGGCGGTAAAACAAAAATTAATTTGTATAGAGGTGGAATTAGCTCATCTACAGGTTTATTTACTACATCAGTTATTTTTGCCTCTAATTCTACAGTTTACTTGGATAATAACGAGCCTTCTTTGATTGAAATGATTGAGCAAGGCAACTATAATTTCACAAGCTATGTTTTTTCTAACTTTATAACTGGAATAACAACTTTAGCAAATTTTCCTTCAGCAAACTTGACTTTAAAAAGGCAACCACCTCAAGGAAAAATAACAATAAATGAAGGTTTTCTAGGAAGCATGAGGGTGCATCGTTTCGCGGCTTTATCGTCTTCTATTTTTTCTGTTCCTGAAACATCATTTTTTTATACTCCAAAGAATTTTGCTTTTGACTACAACGTTTTTGGAAATCAAACTCTTTATTCATTGACTGTTAATTTTTCGCCAATTTCATCTTTTTTACAAAATTCCACTGGATATTTCACAATAAATGAAGATTATTTCGGCAACCCATCTCAGGTATCGTTGGGTATAACAACAACAGTGAATCTTTATGGGATTAACAATCAGCCTATTAAATTCACTTTTTTGAGTCCGATAACTATACCTGAAGGCAAATATTGGTTTATTTTTAAACCAACAGCAAATTCAAGTTTAGGGGCAGGAAATCAAATTCAATTGAACGAATCACTAGCAGATAATCTTTACACAACAACATTTTTAAAATCAAATGACGGTGTAGTTTTTTCAGAAACTTCATACAATGGTATAGGTTTTACTGTTATAACAGAAAGAGGAATTGTTTTACCTTCTGAAGATGCCATTTATGATCAGCTCGACCAACCACAAGCAATTGAAGTTATCTATGGAGATGAGTCTAACTTAAATGTATATCCTTTATTGGCTGTACCAAACTCTTCTCATTCAATTAAGAAAAATCTTTTAGATGAATCAAAGGTTTTTGCTATTGAAACATTAATTGACTCATTGGGTCAAAATCAATATGAAGTGGTTGGAGTAAACTCATCATATTACTCAATGATTGCCAATGCACTTACGCCAAATGTTGTTAGATATGATTTTTATTTACCTACAAGCTTGAATCAAATTAAGCTTAATAGTTTGGGTGATTACTATGCTAAAGGAAACCAAGGTACTGTTCTCGTTTCAGCATCAGACTTTATCGGATTGTCAACAATTGACATTTCAACATCACCGAATTTTCCATCAGGTGGTACAACAACTATTTCTTTATCTGGTAATCCACAAACTTATTTAGATAATTTAGATTTTAATTTTGGAGATTTAGGAAAACAATTTGTTGCATTGCAGTATGAAACAGGCGCCCCTATTAAAGCTATTTTTGCAATAGCAATTAATGGAGTTTTTAATTATCTTCTTATATCTGATTCGAATTTGTATACTTATGATTCAACTTCAGTGACAAATGTTTTTGAGCTAACTGGGTCATTGTTTACTACATATTGCATAGGAACTGACGGCATACTATTAGCTGATACTCTTGGTAATGTATACAACTATAATAATAACATTGTTACAACAATAGGTTCTGTAGTAAATATTCCAACCGCAAGTGCAACTTTAACCACTTATTCTTACATTGGTGTTTCAACACTTTTAGATACTTCTTCGGCTCAATCAAGAAAAAGAATTTATCAATTGAATAATAACACTATTTCACACTTATCTTGGTCAACACAAATACCGGAACCAGAAATAACATTTATTTATCCTACTTCTTTCGGTTTGATTATTGGCGCATTTGATCAAACTAAAAACATTGGAAAAATTTACATTTATTTCAACTCTATTTTAACGCTACAATATCAAACATATTTAAGACCTGACGCATCTTATTATTCAACTTCTACAAATAACTTATATATTGTATTTGCTGGATCTCAGATTTTGTTTGCAAATTATTCTTCAAATAAATTAAATAATTTCACTGATTCAGGGGTTCCAATTTCAGGAACTATAGCTTATCAAATTACAGCAACAAAAGATTCAGGATATATTTCTGTAATCACAGATAATTCTACATTTATATTTAATGAATCATCTTTTACTGCATCTCAAATAACATCCCCAGGGTATTCGTCTGATGATCAGCGTGGTTTATTGATTAATGTGGAAAATGAAAACTTAAATTTATCCAGTGTGAAATCAATTTATAAATTGCAATCTTTTGGAAATGTAAATTTTGACCCTCTATTAAATGGATACACTTCAAGTTTTGTTTACAATGCAAATGGATATATTGTTTTTGATACAATTTCAACAAGCTACACTACAGATTTCTATTTGCAGTATCCATCCAATTCGTCTTTGCAATATATCAAATTTGATGGTCAGAATTTATCATTAAATAACAACTCGTTCACACAAACTTTTGAACCGTCCATACCTCGTCAATTTTCTTTTGAAATTGCTGGGGTTGGTGTAACAGGCATTGGCACAATAGCTTTGTACAATGGACTAAATTCTTCGTCAACTATTTTTGGAATAACAAGTTTTGTGGCACCAAAAAGTGTAAATTGGTATTATAGAACTGGTTCAGAATATGATGTTTATGGTTTTTCTGATGGATCATTAAGAGAAGCTAATACAACAGAGCTTTCGTCCAATCAGTTTAAGGTGTATGCAAGATTTTCTGATATTTTTGGTAATCAAAGTAGCACTTCTCAATTGGCAAATGATGTTATTTATAACCAAATTCAACAACAAGCTAACAACCAAGCTTTACCATCTGGAAAAATTTTAGAGATAAATCCTTCCACTTCGTTGAATGGTGTTACTCAATATGTACCACAATCTGGTGCAAATAATTTTATTTATGCTGGTTCCAAAATAGTGAGAGCAACAGGTGTGTTTGAATCAGACCCATACTTTGCATCTGATGTAGTAGCTTGGGGGCAATTACAAGTGCTTGCTATAATTCCTGGTGTATCTAGTAGCGGTGAACATGGAACATCGGTTACTCTATATGTTAAAACTGGAACATCGTTAGCGAACTTGAATTCTAATTTGTATACAAACTCCTATACAGTAAGCACAATAAACAATGGAAATGATTATAGCAATTCAGTAACGTCTATTTTGGCTAATTTGGCAAGTCTTTCAGGGCGATGGATTCAGTTTAAGATAGAATTAGTATCAGCTTCGGCGGATGTCACCCCTGAAGTAAGAAGTGCTCTTTTAACTTACACAGGCGCTGGAAAATCTGTATTTGTTACAAAAACATACAACACTGCAACACAATCTACAATTAATCCTACTCCAAAAATTCGTCGCGGTATACTTACAGCTAACTTTGTCACAAATGGCGGAGAATTAGTGTTTGGTTACACCACCGATCCAAATGATGGAAACCCTGCAAATTACACTGTGATTACGCCTAACCAAATATTTACTCTATCATCTCCCTCAAGCACAATAAAATTTGGTGTAATTCTTAAAACCGCCACTGATAATCCAGCATTTTTGGATGAGTTTGGCGTTCAACTGGATCTTGGTCCAAATGATGTATACTTTATGCCGCCTCAAGCTGCTTTTGAAATATCGCAATATACAGATCCTGTCACTGGAATAGCTGTGACAAGAACTTATCAATTTGTCAATAAAACTATTGGTATAGTCTCAAGTTATAATTGGAGTTTTGGAACATCTTCATTTACAATTATTAATGGGACAATTTCTACAATCTATAATTCGCAAAACCCAATTATAGGGTTTGCTAACAGTGGTCCATTCACTGTAGGTTTATTTGTTACAGGTTGGGTAGAAAATAATATCGTATTTAATTCAGAAACTTACAGTAAATCCTTCATAGCAACCTAATGTCAAAACGAACACCGATCTATAATTTTTTATATCTTGAAAACGGAGATGTAATGTATCCTGGGTACGACCAGGATAATCAATTTACTGCCGAAAATGAAATTTTTGGAATGTATAGTTATCTTGGTCAAGGAATTATTTCTGGATGGACAATACATTGGATGGGATGCCTAAGCGATTCTTATGTCTTGCAACAAAGACAAGCATTGATTGATGCTTATCGCACAGATAGATTTTCATATTTAGCTTTGCAATATCAATCATTGGGCTATCCTGTAACAGAAACAGATTGGAAACAATGCATAGTTGTTGAGTCTGGCTTAGGAATTATAGACGTTTTTCATGCAGCCACTGAATATCCAACTTTTTTTAGATTTACAGAATCTAATCATTATTATGTTTGGGCGCAAAAAAATGTATGCACAAATACAGAATATTTATGTGAAATAATTGCTCCCGAATATCCTGATGAAGATTATGATCTGGCAAATCAAGCTATCTATATTGGGGAAGTTTACACAAACACTGTAAACGGTAATGTGGCTGTTACTCAAATTACATATTCTGAAAGAAGAAGAGAACTTAAAAACGCGCAAGGTGATATTCAAAGGATACTAAATCAGGCATTAGTAAATCACGTTCATTCTGGTGAGGGTGACAACCCAAGCAAAATTAACTTAAGCACACAATTGACTATTACAGTGCCAATTATTGAAAATAGTAACACTTTCACATTTACTTTACCTTCAGGTTTTAATTCAAACAATTACTCTGTGCCACAAGTTTATTTAAATAGTGTATTGCTTCTGCCTTCTCAATATCAAATCAATGGAACAACTATTTATTTACAAAACAGTGTGCCAATCACTTCTTCTCTGCAGATTGTGTATAAATTGGCACCAGGTCCAAACATTTATATAACAAGTTCACTAACTCCGCCATTACAATATATTACGTTGGGATTTGATAAAACTTATTATCTTACAGATGGAACAGTGACAACAGCAGAAGATGGAACACAAATATTTAATGTTTGGAATTGGAATGATAATGATTATAGTGAGATAAAAATATATCTTGGATCTGAAGTGCTAGATGCTGAAACTTATAGTTTGTATCAGCTGAAAGGCGTTGCCAACAGTGGAGGAAGACTGCAGTTTGTTGGTCCAATTCTGCCATCAATTTTGAATTATGGTGAAACTGACGTTGTAGTTAAGTTTACTATTCCAAGTTTTGAGGTAACTGGTAAATTATCTGGCACAAGAATATCGTCAATCAATGCAAGCAGCTTTAAGCGTGGCACTTTGCAAAACAGTAGGATATCTAGACTTGATCACCTTGGATTATATAGATTAAATGAATCAGCAAGGACTATACCTACAAAAAAACTCTTGGATTCAGGCGATCATATACATTTTTATCCTGAAATAAATAGTTTCATTCAACACGCCGACTATATTCTGAATTCCACAATTACAAAATATGTCAAGCAGTCATCTGCTGATTCAACTACAATACCAAAAACAATTATTTCCACTCCTAATGGTTTGTTTGCTTCAGAGAAATCAACATTGGATTTTGCATCAATAATCAAGTTGCCTTGGAACACTGACAATGGAGTTGCTGATGAGTTTTCGGAAAATTATTTTGGCAATTTTATAACATATCAACTTCCAGGAACTTCTACAGAAAACTTAAACCCCAAAGCTTTTTGGATTTTATGTAAAAACAAAAATCAATTTAAAAATGTAATATACTTATCAACAGATTTTGGGATTACTTATTCAAAAATTACAATTCCTTTTACAAGCGCTGGCGAACTTGTGACAATAAACGATTTTATTTACACAATGAACGTATATCAGTATACAACTGGAGAGGTAATTCTAACACCAAAGTTAGATGCAAACAGCATTTATTACATGGCTTGTTCTGATGGTTTATATTCTGCTTCAATAACTCGAAGCCAAAATAAGCTAAAACCTTTATGGCAAAATCCAACAAAAAACACTACAGATGCGCCCACAGGATCTATCAATAAAATATCTGAAGCGTTAAATGTTGGAACGGTTACAACAACATATGATTCTGGATTAACTGAAAAAAATTATCAAAATAATCGCGCTTTATATGCAGCTTGTGATACAGGATTGTTTGTTTATCAATCAGGCACAGGAATTAAATTCACAACAAGTGCTATTAATTATAATTCTGACAGTTCTGAATTTTATTTTTCTAAATGGTTAGGCTTAGAAGATACTTCAAATTCTATTTTTGGTGTAGTCTGGGCGGATAGCTATGGATTATATTATAGCAATTCTGGTCAAAAAATAACAACTACAACAACAAGTGGAAGCTCAACAACTGTTACAGTAACTTTTAATGAACCTTTAACTTTAAGCAGAGCTCAAATAACTAATGTGAGTTGTGCTTCTACAGAAAATATTGACTTACTATCAACTGTAACCACTATTGATAGTTATGATTTAATCAATGCAAGTTTGGTGTTATTAAAAAATCAAACGGATCCTACAGAAAATGGAGTGTACATTTGGTCTTCAACTAGCCAAACATTATATAAACAATCTTCATTCAATACAAAAGTTTATGTTACTAATGGAACACAATCTGACACTGAATGGATACAGCTTGACACAGACCCACAAAACTTAAATGCAGTAAATTACACTCTTTGGTTTGCAAATCTTTTGTTACTTGAATCAGGTGATCAAATAGTTGCAGTAACTTTAGACAAATCCGCTGGACCAAACAGCAACACTATTGAAACAAGTTACTATCAATCATTTTTTGTAGCAACCACAAAGTATTTGTATAGAGTATTAAATTATAATAAACAAAATATTTATCCAGACATATTGCAAATTAACTGGGATTTTGAAAACAATGGATTGATAACAAATATTCAACATTACAATGTGTCAGATCCTGAAAATGGTCAGTTAGTTGTATTTACAGAAAATGGTATTTTTAAATCGAAACCTGAGGCTTTTAATTATGGTCCTGTTGATTCATCTGGCAACTTGATATTACCAAACAATTCATATGAAAGATTTATCAATAATATAACAGCTTCGCAAGCGGATAATGCCTCTGTCTATGATGCTTACACTTTAGAAGAATACACTGGAAAAATATTATCAATTGGCGTGTCCACTTCAACAACCTCTGTCGCTTCAGGAACTTATTTAAATCAGAGAGTTTTTGCAAACAATACACAAGGATCTGGTCTAACAGTTGATATTACCATTAATTCCAATATTATTACAAATCTGGAAATAAATCAAAATGGTATAAATTACGACAATGATTTACCAAATCCGTTTGTTGTCATAAACAATGAGAAAATATTTTTAGAAAATGCCATAAGCCAAGGGTATTTCACTTGCAATGTAGATTCTCAATATTTTGTTTACAGCAAGAGTGAGGGTATTAATCCATCATCTTTGCTTTATGAAGTTAACTACACAAACTTTTATGTTGAGCCTTGGAATAATTTTCCTTTGGTAACTGCTAAAATTAATAATATACCAACTGACAATACTTTTGGTTATAATGCTGATAAAGGTCAGATTGTGTTTCAGGAGTCATTGCCTAAATCTTTGAAAGATTCTGTGACTGTATCTCTCACTAACAAGGGGCAATACATAACAAATACTGGGGAAACACCACATGGTGAAGTTTTCAATATAAGTTTAGCAGATGCAGTGCCTTCAGCAAGTATTTCATCTACATATTTTTCATCAGCTGGGTCAAATATTTTGCCTCTTAAAAACATAAATAATTCAAGATGGAATTCAAACATTACATCAGTGAAAGTAACAGGTTTAAGATCGGCAACAAATACAACAACCTTGCAGTCTTACACAGAAATATTACAGGTAAGCGTAGATACATCCGCTGGGTTAATTGTTTACATTAAATCTAAACCAACCACTTTGCCTTTGACAGTAAACTCTAATGTATTTATTGTAAGACCTTATGACAATGTTTTAGGAATTGAAGATAAAATATTTTTATCTAAATCTAAATTAACATATCATATGGACTCTGTAAGTCATGCAAATGTCTATACGCTTTCAAATGCTTTACTTAACATATTACCAAGTTTATATGATTATCCTGTTATTCAAAATGAAACTCTTACGGGAGTTGATCGCGGATTAAAAAACACAATCGCTTTGCGAAGTTTAGCTGAGTTTGATCCAACTGCTACTTTTGTTGGCTATACTTTTGGCGTGGATCCAAGCTCAACAGATGTTGCAGCTTCTCCATCAACAATAAACTTAATTTTGAATTTTTCTTATGGAAACAACCCAACTTTTGCTACAAATAAAGGCATATGGCAATATTTTAGATCTTCCAAAACATGGTTTAAATTAGATTCTGTTGGAGATTCTAATACTATAAATTTTGCAAACAAAACATTAGTAAACTCATTAAATATTTCGTCTACTTATGCAGGCACAGAAAATGGCTTATATTATCAGCAAGATGGAGAATATGTTCTTAATCCACTATTTACAGAGCCAAATTTGAGCATTGGTATGGGTGAATGGTATACATCAACAAAAGATACCACAAAACGATATGAAGTCTATGGAAAAGACAATAGCATGTCTTTTGTTTTAAGGACAACAAAGACAAAAGAACAAACTACAACTTTGCAAAGTGACTTTTTTGAAGGTCATGCTATTTATGATGTTTATTACAATACTTTCTACAGATATGATGATAAGGGCAATAGGTCTGAGCATCCTGCAATTTATTTGGCAACAGATTATAGTGTTTGGGCTTTCACTACTGATGTTGCTCCAGGCGCGCCTCCTCCATCAAGCAGGGGCTCTAATCATACCCTTCTAGTAGGAAGAGAGATGTTTGGAGGAAACATACTTAGGAATATCAACAAGCTAAATCCTAGTGCACTTGGTATTCCAGTTAAAGTATACAAAATTATTGAAGTTCCCTCTGGTGGAAAATCTACATGGCTTGCTTTTGCCACATCCAATGGGGTTTATGTTGTTATTAACTGGCGGCAATGTGATGTTGGAAACCCTGATGGATTGACATTTTATCCTCAAAATAAAGCCAGTGCTAATGAAACTGTCGGACATTCTTGTTTTGTAATTATTTCAAAATCTTCAGATTCATCTAATTCAACATACTTTGTGGGAACAGAAGTGGGTGTCTTCAAGTCTGTAACAAAGTGCGGAGACTGGGCAAGAGTTTCTAAATTCAATAATCAAGATTTATCAGTAAGTGACCTGAAGTATGTTTTAGATGCATCAGGAAATGGTATTTTAATTGCAGCCACTAACTTAGGTTTGTGGGTTTCGAATGATGATGGAGATTCATGGTCAACAATTTCAGATTATAATGATACACAAGTTCAAATTGAAACAAGTGCAACATATGGCGTACCTTTGAACGAAAATCCTATACAAACTTTTTCTTCTATTTCATCAGGGTATGTTGCCAAGGCTTTTGCTTATTTTAATCCTGGTGATTTAACAGGAATAACAACTTTAAAGGCTTTCATTTCAAACGGAACAGCAACTACACAATCTTACACTACAATAGAGTTGAATTCTAGCAGCTATCCAGGAATGTACGGTTTTGCTTTTTCAAATGTTTCTTGTGTTTCAAATTTTTCGTATAATTTAGGAATTGTAACAGATAATGCAACATATGCATCTCAAGTTACTTGGGGATTGTCTAACTTATCAAATCCATATACTCAAGGAACAGCCAAAACTTCAGGTGGAACTTTGACAAATAAAGATTTCTTCTTTAGAATAAATCTTTCTACACCAGCAAATCCAACTGAAATCATTGAGCCAGTTGGATTCTATAACACATCTTACTCAATAGGTTTTGCCTCCGGTACATACTCAGGCGCTTCCATTTCCAGCACAGGGTACTTATATTCTAACGTTGGTATTTTGTGTAATGTTGTTTTAGATACTTCAAAATCTTTTGAGATAAATGATACAGCTATAATCACACAATCTGGAGTATCTACATCATATGTGAGAAACGCAGTAATTAATGCGCTTGTACCAAGCGGATCAAACACTGATACATTTTACACAAGATTGTCAAACGGCATGGGAACAAGTAAACTTCTTACATCAGTTTATGGTTTTAATAATAAAATTAATGATTTACTTTTTTACTCTACTTCTAGTGCATCATCGTCATCGAATTGTTTATCATCTTCATCAATCTCATATGAAGGTTACACAAACTCTGCTTCTGTAATTACAAACTCTATAGATTATGTGTCTAATTCTGGTAGATTATCAAAATTATATGATGCGGTATTGTTTAATGCTAGACTTCAATTTCCTGCGATAGTTTCTAACTATTATAAAAATAATTTGAACGAAATTGATACAAATTTTGTTAACATACAATCAACTAAAGAAAAATATAAAAACAATTTTGAGTTATACTTAAGTTTAAATCTTGGAATAGCAACTGGTTCAACATATAATGTTTTTTATGGTAACAGCTCTAATAATTTTGTTTGGGTAGAAGACAACTACATTTACAGTTTAGTGATTTTGAGTGATGGCACTTCAACGACGAATTTTACTTTTGATTCTTTAGTAGGAATTTGTACAGTTACTGCATCTCCCACGCCTACTTATTTACTTTTAAGCAATGATTGGGAATTTAATTCATCCATTTCTGATCTTTCAAGCGATTATAATATTTGGGTAAATTCCACAAATGCATTAGATTTAGTAACAGAAGAATATGCCAACAGTTTTAAGCCTTTAATAATTGTAACTACTGATGGCAATGATGATTCACAGGCTACACCTCAATCAGTAAATGATTCGCTTAAGGTTGCGTATAATTCTTCTGGCACACAAGTGTTAGTTGTTGAACCCTCAATATCTGGAAATGAAAATTATCTAAGAGAAATGATTTCAGGCACTAAATCAAAAGTATTCAAGTATTATGCCTATCCTGAAGATGAACTCAAAAACATTCTTTACGAAAATGATGACTTGAATCTGTTGTCGTCACGATGGGAGCGAAAGTACGACTTTGAAGAACCGAAATTTATAAGTTATATATATGCCTCTTTTGTTGAACCTGGCAATTCATCTGCTGATGTTAAATTTAGATGGTCTGCAGATCGTGTGGATTTTAGTGCCTATATAACTCTCACAAATAATTCAAGATATAATTTAAATCAAAAAGTTTTAGCAATCGAATATTTAATTGAAATGGTTGAGGATTATGCATCTAGTGCTAGAATTTTGCCATACATTAAGCAATTATATCATATAACTGTAGTTCCATCAACTCAAACTTATCTAACTTATCCACAGGATATTTCTGGTCAACTTTTTGAGGCATTAGCTTTAGGTTCTTTCACAAATAATTCTTTGGTAGATATTACTCCTATTGTTGGTAGAACAGAATCTGCGGACACAGCATACTACGAGCAGATACAGTTAGGTAGAAATGCAGCTTTGCCAAACAGACAAACTTCTTATAGAATCACTCCTGCATACACAGTTAATGGACTAAAGTTAATTCCCGTAACAAACCAAGAAAATAACTCAAGTTATTACATTGTAGATAATAATTCTACACTATATACTTGGACAAACAATGACAAATTTTTCTTGTTTTCTGATGGAAACCCTATAAGCCCAACAGCTTATAGCACTGTGCCTGAAAGTGGTATTTTGTTGATTACAAACATTTATACTTTGATTAATGGTGTTTATTTATATGAATCTTTCACTGCTCAAATTGATTATGTTGAAACAAGAGAATCAATAATTGGTGAACCAACTATTACATACGATTACAAAACTTACTATCTTCGCTACGGCAGAATTCCAACAGACGCAAAAATAGTTGTTCTAGTAAATCAAGAAATTTTCAAGGGTATTTATACTGTTAGCGCATATGACGGAACTATTACTTTTGCTAGTATAAGAGAGACCTCAGATTATGTAACAGTTTTCATACAATTTGCAAATAGTTTTAGGGCTGGTTTACAAATCAATAGCTATTCTGCTAATAATTTATCATTACAAAGTTTTAATTTTACATACACAAGTATTCCAAACCTTAACACTTATTTAGATTCTTTTTACTATGCTAAACCATTTTTATCTGGCTCACCAGTTTTAAGCCCCGTATCTCCAAACATTGACAGTACATTAGCTTTGACATATAGTTACCAAGACGAAAGTAATGCACCTGAAAATAATTCTACTATTCAATGGTGGAGACAAAGAACTGGAATTGAATATGTTACTTTCAATAAGTCTGTAAATTTAAGTGTCTCTGGAAATCTTGTTGGGTTGAATACATTTACTGTAAAATCTCTTTATAATCAATCTGCAAATCCATTTATATTATCTGTTACAACTTTTTCAAATGGTATTACTACAAATGTAGTTGGTGTGGTAATTAATGACAGGGGTTCTAATTTTATTGGAACCAGCACTAATCTTCCAGCACCTTTGTCAGTAGCTCTACAAACAAACCCAGTCACATTTGCTACAATAAATAATTTGGGATCAGCTGTAACAGCTTTTGTGCTACAAGCCCCATATACTCCAGGGTATGCAACTACAGATAATTTTGTGAGAATAAATCCAAATAGTCCTATAGGTTACGCCACTACAACTTACGGTTATTCTTCTGCGATCATTTTTAGTTCTTTCCCTGATTATGATGGAAGATTGTTTGAACAAAATTCTGACGTTTCAGCAAGAGGGGTTTTTGATGGTAGAGATGTTGTTTATGCAACAGTCATTCCTTCAAATGGTGTATCAGAAGGTTTGACATATCAATCAAATCCTGTGACAATAAATCCTTACTATACACCAATATTGAGCGGTTTGACAATTGTTGGTTCAATTTCAAGTTTTAATGGTGTTAGCACAAATTTAAATGTCTATGCTAACACTCAACAAGTGCCACTTTATACTTTTAGCTATCCAATTACTCCATTTACACAATCTACTGTTATCAACTGGTACAAACTTATTGAAACTGGCATTAAATTAATTTCAACATCATCAACATTATCAAGCAGCCTGATTAATGTTAGCGACCAAATATACTACACAGCATATCCTGCGGTTATTCAAAGCAATGGAATTTATGGTTTTGGAAACACTGTAAACTCAGAAATATACACTGTGATTTGACACAGGACTTTAACTATTTTTTCGTTAATATACTAACATGCCAAATTCAATCCAATTTATTCCAGATTTAAAAAACAAAATTAAAAGTGTTGTTTCAGTTCTTACAGAACAACAAAATTGGGGCTTGTCATTTATTGACGCGCAGGACGCCTGGAAACACAGTAAAGGTGAAGATGTTAAAGTTGCTGTGATTGATACTGGATGGTTTCCTCATAAAGATTTAGAAGTTAATTTTTATCAAGGTTATGATGCAACAGGCAACAACGATTTTATGGATCATGGCTCTTATCATGGTTGCCATGTTTCTGGAATCATAGCAGCTAATTGCGGGAGCAATCTTGGGGTTATGGGCGTTGCGCCAAAAACAAAACTTATACCAATTAAAGCTTTAGATGATGATGGATCAGGCTCTTACGACTACATTATTAATGCTTTAAAAATAGCACACGACTTGGATGTCGATATAATTAACATGTCTTTAGGTTCTCCAGCAAAACCTTTCAACGATTCAATAAGCTCACTACTTAAGGATATAACCGCTAAAGGAAAAATTATTGTTTGCGCTAGTGGTAATGATGGGGAGGGAGTTAACTATCCTGCAAAATATGATGAAAGCATAGCTGTAGCTGCTGTTGAAGCTGATGGAAAAATGGCGAGGTTTTCTTCTAGGGGTCCAGAACTTGATGTCGCTGCTCCAGGTGTAAAAATTTATTCAACATGGGGCAACAATCAATATGTGAATCTAGATGGAACATCAATGGCATGCCCAACAATTTCAGGAGTAATCGCTTTAATTGTTTCTTGGTACAAAAGAAATCCTGATCCAAATTTTCAAATCAATTATGTTAACATGATTAAACTTCTTTATGATTTGGGCGGTCCAGAAGGTGATCATATTGTTCAACAAGGTTCGTATAATATTGGGGTTCCAAAATTAGAAAACTTTAATCCTTGGAAAAATTAATAATGGCAGAAAAAAAAGTTCAAGACCAAATACAAAAAATAATTGCACAATCTGTGCCAGCTTCATGCACAATATTTATTAAAACAAGAAAAAAGTCTTGGTCGGGTAGTGGCTTTCACATTGGCAATGGTTATGTTGTGACAGCTTCACATGTTGCCCCTCCAGAATTAATGGGTTCAGGTGGCATTGATGTAACATTTGATGGAACTACTTTGATAAATTGCTCGGTATATAAATCAGACCCAAATATTGATGCGGCAATTTTAAAAATTGATCAAGATTGGTCAAATATACCTTCAGTTATTTTAGCTAATTCAAATGCAGTGGAATTGGGTGAAACAGTAGCAGTTATAGGTGCTCCAGAAATGTTTCATGACACAGTTACAGTTGGAAGAGTCAGCAATACCGATCAATCTCTTGGTGATGCCGCACCTTCACCTGCATGGAATAATATAATGTTTGTTGATGCCAAAATAATTCAAGGTGTTAGTGGAGGAATGTGTGTTGGCACTGATGGATTAGTTATAGGATCCGTAATTGGTGTCACGGGAATGCTTGCCGAATATGGTGTTGGTGAAAATGTGATTTGCCCATCAAATAAAATTATTAATCTTTTGAAAAGTTAAATAGTATAATAGTAATATGGATTATTATTCAATATTACAAATAGATAAAACAGCATCTCAAGATGATATTAAAAAAGCATTTCGCAGATTGGCGAAGCTATACCACCCTGACGTGAATCCAAATAATCCTGAATCTGAGCAAAAATTTAAAGCAATCAATGAAGCTTATGAAATTTTGTCTGATGAACAAAAAAAGTTCAATTATGACAATTTTGGAAATCCAGATGGTCAAACTTTTCAACAAACTGGATGGAATTTTAATTTCAATCCTGAGACAATTTTTGAAGAGTTTTTTGGTACAACAAAACGTCAAGCAAAAAATTCTGATCTTGAAATAAATCTACATTTATCAATCAAGGAATTTATTACTGGCTGCATCAAAAAAATTAACATAAATAAAAGAAAAAAGTGCACTGACTGTAATGGTGAAGGTGGTTTTAACATAACAGTGTGTCCCAATTGCAACGGCTCAGGTGTTAAAAAACAAATGGGCTTTTTTGTACAAATTACTCCTTGTGAAGTTTGCCATTCAAGAGGAAAGGCGTTTGAAAAACCTTGTACTGTATGTAATACAACTGGTCAAGCTAGTTATGTTGAAACAATTGATATCAATATACCTGAAAATTGCCCGATTTCTTCATATCTTAATTTTCAAAATTTTGGAAATCAAGAAAATGATAGTCTTCCACCTGGAAATTTGTTTGTAAGACTATTACCAATTTCATCAGAAGAATTAAATATTGATTCAAATGGAAATATTAATATGATTTTAGATGTTTCACTAAATGATTGGTATACAAATGCTGAAATTGAAATAAATAGATTTGATTTAAATAAATTTAAATTTAATTTGTATAATCTACATAGTTCAAATGCAAAATATGTATACAAGGGCATGGGAACAAGAAATTATAATGATACAAATCAAGGTGATTTGATTGTTTCATTTAGAATAAACAAATAAGGAGAAAAAATAATATGTCAATGATTAAAAAAGGAAAATCAGGTTCGATCAAACAAGTGGTTGCAAATGATGTAGCCCAAGCTCCATCACCAGATTTACAATGGACACCCGATGTTGTTATCAAAGATGTGCTTGAAGTGCCCTTAGGTTCTGCGCACAATTTAGATATCGATCTTGAGTCTGTTGATGAAGATGAAATTGCAGTAAAGTGCTGAGTAAAAAGTCCCTTTTTAGGGACTTTTTTTCTTTTTGTTTCGTAAATTATTTGTGCTTCAAATTAATTTAAATAATGATTATGTAAAAATTTCTGGGGATGTTGACAAAAAAACCTTAGATTTTATTTATGAAATTTGTTCGTACAAAGTTCCAGATGCTGAATGGAGTACAAAATATCAAACTGGTGTGTGGAATGGGAAAATAAGCCTATTCAGCAAAAAATTAATGACTTTTCCTTCCGGAATTTTCCCTATTGTTCTTGCCAAATTAAAAGCAAACAATATATCTTTTGAATTTAATGATATAAGACCAAAACCAATTGTTAAAAAAATGGCAGTTGTTGATCTAGGGAGCAATAAGTTCAGAGATTATCAAGAGCAAGCAATTGAAAAAATCAAAAATAGTACTAGAGGCATTCTTGCTATGTGTACTGGTGCTGGAAAAACTAAAACTTCTTGTGGCATAATCTCTGAATTATCGGTATATCCTGTGATTTTTGTTGTCCCTTCAGTTTCTCTTTTAAAACAAACTGTTGCTGAATTTAAAGAGTCTCTAAAATCCTTGAGTTCTGATTTTCATGTTGGCGAGATTGGTGGCGGGAAGTGTGATTACACTTTTTCTGGAATCAATGTTTGTACTTATCAAACTCTTCTCACAGCATTTGATAAAAAATATTCAGAGCAAAAGAAAAAAATACTTGATTTAGAGGCAATAGATACATCAATTCCTGCTTTAGAAAAACAATTAAAAATTTATCAGATTGATTTAGAAAATTCTCCAAAAGCTAAAATCAAAGGTATTCAGAAAAAAATTAAAGATACTGAGAAAAAAATAGAAACCAAAAAAGAATTTATTGAAAACAAGAAAAAGCTGAGAGAACTTGTCGCTCAATGTCAATTACTAATCATTGACGAGACTCATATTGCTGCACAAGTTATTGAATGTATTTCTTTAAAAGCCTCAAATGCATTTTATAAATGCGGATTATCAGGAACACCAAAAAGATTAGATAATCAAGATTTAAGAATGTTTGGAAGCACTGGTCCTATTATCCATACTGTGACCTCATCTGATTTAATTAAGCGTGGATTTTTAACACGCCCACATATTTATGTTATAGATTTGGATTTTTTAGATAATTCAGCGCCCACCTCACAAGAAACATATACTAAAGCAATTGTCGAGAACACTCAAAGAAATGAGCTTATTAGGGATTTTGCAATAGAAATGAAAAAACAAGGTAGACCTACTTTGATTCTTGTTGAAAGACTTGCACATGGGCAGATTCTTCAAGATATGATTCAAGATTGTGTTTTTGTACCTGGGGGTGATGGATCAGATGATAAAGCAATTCCAGATAAAGAGCTAGATTATAGAAGATATCAATTGAATAGGTTAGAAAATAATGAGATTATAATGTGTGCCACTTCTTGGGCTTACACTGGTATAGATGCCCCGAAAATAAGTTGTATCATTATTGCATGCTCAATGTTTTCACCAAATACCATTACACAACAAGTTGGGAGAGGCTTGAGAAATGCCCCAGGAAAAGAAAATTGTATTGTGATTGATTTCAAACACAAAGAAAAATCACTTAGAAATCATCACTATTCAAAAATGAAATTTTATAATTCAGAAGAAGAATTTTATGTAAGGGTTTTGAAGTATAATAGTGTTAAAGGAACTTATGTTTAAATCTGTTGTTTTTGGTGAACCTTCAAAATGTCCAAATCGTAACTGTAAAGCAATTTTCTATAAAGATTGTCACAAGGGTTGGTTGCCTAAATCTGAGCTTGAAATTTTTGCTGTTATGAGATGTCATGTTTGCAGAGATACTTTTTTAGTAGCGCAAATGATTCACATGGTGCATCATTATAAGCAAGAGTTGCCAGAAAGAGAATTAGAAAAAAATAAAATTACTATTTTTACAGAACAAGATCAAGAAACATTTAGAAAAGAATTGTTTTCTGAAGATAACCCTTTATGGAATTTGTATGATGGTTATTTTCCAGGCGCAACAGATTCGCCTAAAGATGTATAATACTCAATATGGGAATTTATATCGGTTGTGATTTGGGGACCACTAATTCTGTTGTTTGTTATAAAAATTCAAAAAATAAATTTGAATTTGTCTTAGATGAATCAGGTAATAAATTAATTCCCTCGGTAGTATGTTATTCTGATGAAATTTTTGTTGGAAGAGAAGCAGCTGAAAATGAGGAAAATTTTCCTAACAAAACAATCAGATCATCTAAAAGGTTCATTGGGGATTATAGTTCCGAAGTAAATGCTACAGAAGTTGCAACTGACATTCTAAAATATATTAAAAAAATTACAGAAGAACATTCTAAAGATTGTGTTGAAGGTATGGTCATTACAGTTCCTGCCTATTTTAATCAAAACCAAAGATTGGAAACAAAAAAAGCTGCGGAAATGGCTGGTTTTAATGTTCTTAGAATTATCAATGAGCCTACTGCGGCAGCATTAGCATATGGTGAAGAAACAAGAGAAAATGAGTTAGTTTTGGTTTATGATTTGGGAGGCGGAACTTTTGACGTAACTGTTTTACATCTCTCTGAGGATAAAGTTTATCAAGTTCTTTCAACTTCCGGGAACACAAAACTGGGTGGTGATGACTTTGATAATTTATTGGTTAATTATTTCAAAAACACATTGCCTGAAAATTTTTCTGCTTTTAAAGACTTTGAAGTACGACTTAAAAAGTTTTCTGAAGAAATAAAAGTACAGCTTAATTATAAAAACTGTGTAAAAAAAACCCTTAAATATTGTGGAATAGTAAATAATAAAATTTATCATCATGAAATTAAAATTACTCAAGATCAATATCTATTGTTAATAAAACCACTTCTTCTTAAAACTAAATCACATGTTTTATCTGCTTTGAATGATGCTGATAAAAAAATTTCTAGTTTATCAAAAATTATTTTAGTAGGTGGGTCTACTAAGTCAAAATTTGTTAGGAATTTTGTTGAGCAGGAGTTTAAAACAAAAGTTTATTATGAAATTGACCCTGATCTAACAGTGGGAGCTGGAGCGGCTAATCTTGCAAATAGTATAGCCGAAAAAAATGATAACAGTGCAATTTTGATAGATGTTACACCGTTGTCTTTAGGAATTGAAACAAAAGGGGGATTGTTGAATAAAATTATCCCAAGAAATACAAGTGTTCCAGTTACTTCAGCACAAGATTTTATTACTGCTGAAGATAATCAAGAATCTGTTAATATAAAAATATTTCAAGGTGAGAGACCACTTGCAAAAGATAATGAGTTTTTAGGTGAGTTTTTGCTGACTGGTTTTGAAAGAAGACCTAAGGGGCAAACTAAAATTGTTGTAAAATTTGATATTGATGCATCTGGTTTGATTACTGTTACTGCATTTGATAAGATTTCAGGAATACAATCAGAAGTAACACTAAAATCTTTAACATCTGTAGAAGCTGGAGATTTACTTGATACTGCTGAAGCAAACATCAAAGAAGATGAAGAGCTTTTAAGAAGAATTGAGTTAGATAATCTACGCCAAGAAGCTAAAACTTTAATTTTTTCTCAAAGTATAATAAATAAAGATAACAAAGAATTACAAGAAACTTTTGAAGCTGTTAAAGATAATTTAGTTGGCTTGAAAGTTTTTATTCAGGATTTAAAAAATGCATAAACAGTTTGACGATGATTTAAGAGAGTTTTATGGAAAAAATATTGTCGGGATAGATGAAGTGGGTCGTGGTGCATGGGTAGGTCCAATAGTTGCAGCTGCAGTATGTTTGCCTCCAGATTTTGATTTGATAAGTTTAACTGATTCTAAAAAAATGTCAGAAAAAAAACGTAAAGAATGTTATGAAATTATTAAATCTGAAGCAATTGCTTTTTCTATTCAAGAAGTTAGCGCAAATCAAATTGACCAAAATGGGATTACCTGGGCTAATATCACAGTCATGGATCTTGCTGGAAAAGAAGTTGAGTCCGCTATTGGCGAAGTGAATTTATTTGTAATTGACCAATCCCCATGTAAAACACTAAAACCAAGAATAGTATTCCCTAAAGCAGATAGCTTCTCCATGAGTGTGGCTGCAGCATCTGTGTTAGCGAAAGTTTACAGAGACGAATTAATGTGTGAATTGTCCAAACAATATCCAGAATATTGCTATGAACAGAATAAAGGTTACATTGATAAAAAACATGTTGAAATTGTTAATAAGTTAGGAGTAATCTCTGGCATTTATAGAGAATCATATAAAGTGAAAGGTTATAATAAACCTTCACAACTCAAACTCGTATAGAAGATATGAATAAGTTTTTGAATAAAAATATTGATGGTATCGGCTCAGCTTTATCTTTTGTTTGCTTAATTCATTGTTTAGTGCTCCCAGTTTTGTTAGCTACAGTGCCTTTTATTTCTTTTGTATCTTTTTTAAATTCATTCTGGGCAGAGGCTTTGATGATGATATTAGCAATATTGAATGCAATCATTGCTGTGACTTCAGGGTTTAAAAGCCATAAAAATATGATCGTTTTGGCATGTTTTTTCTCAGGAATTGTTTTTCTAATGTTGAGTTTTGTTGCCCATAAATTTCTTCATATAAATGATTTTTTCACACCAATTGGTGCGTTCGTTTTAGGTACAGGTCATATATTGAATAAACTATCATGCAAAAGATGCCATTCTTGCCAAATAAAAAATGAACAAAATAACTGATTTTTTTGAATTATTGCCATGTGAATTAAATCAAATAATATTTGAAAATCAAAATGACTACATTGTTGGTATTGTAGCCGATGACAAAGAAGTGGGAATTCTGCTCAATGTTTATGATGGCACTATTCTTACTTTTGTAGATACTGGTTGTGCAGATAATGCTCATATTAATACAATTCATCAACTTCATTTGAAATTTAAAGAAGCCTGTGGCTTTGAATTATCAAGAGCAATGATTGAAGCAAAATATGGTGATGTATTTTATTGCAGATTGCATTGGAAAAATGAAAATCAAGATATTTATAATGTGTGTAGTATCGGTGATACTTTGATTTTGCATAGCCTTAGTGGTTGTGATTTGTTCATTACTAAAAATGTTTTAGAACAACTTGAACCTTTTGATTCTCAAGGTTTCATACAATCTTTTGAAGACTATTAAATTCCAACATAAGCTGTAACAGAAAAAGAACTTCTCATTTCTCCATCAGAAAAAGATGCATTGTTTTGAGTTACAACAGCTTTATTGATGGCAAAAGGTTCTGGTATTACAGTTTGTAACACAGAATTTCCTGTAAAAAATAAGTTAAAATTATCCTGTTCATATCTCATAACTCCAGTTGGTTGTAATGTGACCCTTCCTCTTTCAATAAGTTCTGATGTGCTTGTGGTAGGCGTGTCAAAATAATTCCAGTTAGTTATTTCACCAGTGTCATTATCAATTGATATCAACGCTGTTCCAGATGCTTTTATTTCAATACCCCCAATAGAAATAAAAGGAAACTGCCATCCTGTATAAGACGCTATATCAGCGTCAGCTGTGGGGTTCCAAATACCAGAATGTAATCCATCATAAGGTACAGAATTAAATGGCGGATAATAAGGATAAACACCCAAAAAATTTGTTTCTGAATTTTTAATATCTATTGTAATATCACATTTTTCAACATAATATCTAAAGCCACCAAAATCTACACAAAAATCATAATTAGTAGCTTCTCTAGAGGGATAATTTAAGCCTGTTGTATCTACAAAACTTTGAGCTGTCGTTCCGTAGTTTATTTTGAAAACGTTTATGGCGTTGTTAGGGTCTCCATCAGATTTTAAATCAAATACAACAGAACATGCATCAGCAGCAATATTTATATGAATTTTTGTCAACAAAGGTAAAAAATTGTTAGGAATATTGTTTGTATACTGAAATGCAACTAAATCCCTTAATAGAGTTAATCCATCATTGATTAGTCTACCAGGTTCAGGAACAAGAATTGGTGCATTCATTGTAATTGTTTGAGATACTTGCTTGATATCTAAAACTCTTGTTAATGGTGTACCTTGCATGAAAAATTTTGCTGATGAAGGCATACTATCATTGTTGTTTAAGCTTTTAATTATATAAGGAAATTTTCCTGTATTATCTTGACCACCATTTGCAGCAGTTCTAACAGTTACGAATTTATAAACTCCATAAAAATTGTTATTTAGCGGCATATTTATAATTTACGATAAAGCATAACAATAGCCTATGTAATTGTGAACAGGAAATTTTCGTATAGTGGAGAATCTGGAGACATTCTATAATAACCTTCAGTTATTCTTTGGATTATATCTGACGTTAAGTTTTCGACTGAAATTTTTAGTACAGCGTCTGGAATATTAAAAGATAACGGTCCGATGGTTCCAGCAAAGTTATATTCATTAAAAAAACCACCTAAAGAAAAATTAAAAATATCAAATTTAGAAGTTATATTTTCTTTAATTTTAAAACTTACTCCCACAGATTTTACACCAGTGGAAAATGGTCTGTCATATCTATCTCCGAGAGCACAATACATTAAAAAAAACTTTTGGTCTACTATTTTTTCAATAGTAATTTCAATTTCAAAAGCATTCTCTAATTGTGAACCATTTCTTTCAAAAAAACAATCGTACCAAGTCAAATTTCTATAAATATTTGTATCTTCATTTGGAATGGATAGGGGAACAGTATTATCAAAATCTGTTTGACCCTTTATACTAATTGATACATCAACTGAACCATCTTTTTTAGCAGTAATTGTAGTTTTTTCAACCACGCATGTATCATAGACCAATGAACTTGTACTAAAAACATAAGGATCACTTTCCGCAGTAATTCCACTATTATAAGGAAGCAAAAAAGTTGTTAATGTTACAATTGAATTATAATTTTGTCCAGAGTTAATTAATTCTGTAATTCCGTTTTCAAAAGTATTTGTTTCTGAAATTCTAAGAGGGAAATTAATATTTCCAGAAATAATTTTATTTTTAAAAGTTGCAATAGATTTTCCAGGTCCACCTTGCATGTAAACTTGATCAACAGAAATTTGTTGATTCATTTGAACAGTATATGATTGAGTTTTGATTGGATAAGAACCATTTACAATTACAGGTGGCGATAGTGTTCCTGTTAAAATTACTGACCTATCTAAGTAGTTGGATGACATTATTTATGATTTTTTGAATTTTATCTGCGTAAATATAATTTCCATTATTGTCAGCTACATTAGCCGCTTTAATCCATTTTTTAATTTGAGCAGTTGGTTGTTGCTTTTTAGATCGAGATAATTCATCAAAACCTCCTATGATGGCTTTTTCTAAAATTTGTGGAGAAGTAATTTCTTCAATTCTTACGCCTTCGGGCAATCTTTCCCAGCGTGAATTTCTTGTAGCATTATATTCAGCTTGTTGAATTTTCTCTTGCTCTGCAAGATCACTAGATGCTGGAGCATCTTTTCTTTTGCCAGGTTTTCCTTCGTCTAATTCATTTTCTGAACCACCATACATCACCCATACTTCATGAGCTAAATCACTTGCAGTTGTTCCGAAATTATTTTGTAAATATGATTTAAAATCTAAATCAGCTAAAATCAAACCAAGACTTCGCAGAGGTGAGTAGATAATTTTAAACGTTTCTGTAGGTGGTGCAGCTGGTTCAGCGCCCCCCATTGGCAAAGTTTCAAATTGTGAGATTTTTATATTTTTCATTTCACATTAAAATCGGATCTGTGCTGAGGAACACCTTCTGCTCTCATTACATCAGTAATGTGATAAAAATCATGAGTGTCGCTAAATACATTTCCGTCAAATTTTTTAGATGTCATTTTTTCCAAAAAATTATCTATTTCATCTTTTTTAACTTCAAAAGGTTTCGATACAGCCTCTTTTTCAGAAAAATCCTGAAAAATTTTTGGTAAAGCTGATTGTGATTCTTTATATAAACCTTTATTTAAATCTTCAACTTTGGACAAAACTAAAGACATTATATTTCCAGCCAGTCTTTTATTGCAAAGTTCATTTTTCACATCAGCAACAATTATAGCTTTTTCAGACCATGACAATTTATTTAATGTAATGGAATCAACAATATCTTGAATTTGACTTTCATGCATATCTATTATTTAAAATTATTGATCTGTTTTACCTACAAACAATTGAATTGAAAATTTTATCTAAAAGATCAGAATCCCTATAGTAATCCAAGCCATCTAAATACTGTGAAATAGAATTAATTTTTTTAGCTAATATTATTTTTTTTTGAGATTTTGCAACGATATTAGAACTACTTACGTCATAAATTCCTGTATTTCCAATTGCAGATTTCACTTTTTTATTATCCCAAACAATATAATGTTTTGTTTCTGGCGCTATTCCTTTCATATTAGGGAAGAACTTTTTTGCATCCATGATAATGCCATCAAATCCTAAATCTTTGAAAATGTCTGCAACAAGATTTGTTCCACTCTCATAAATTGCCTCTCCTAAATGAGATTTTAAAATTGAATTTAATTTGAAAGCTGTTAAATAATCAGAATTGTCCCATAAATCTGCAATTAACTCATTGTAAATTGGGCTATTAGTGGAAAATGACCCCGCAATATTATCATTTATAACATCTAATAATTTTAAAAAATTACCTTGGTCTTCAACTAGACCTTTTTCGTCATATTCAGGTTCATAAGAGAATACAGTGGGGTTTTCTTCAGTAATCTTTATTGGATTTTTCATTTTTACAAATACTGGAATGATATTTGGTTTCTGACCATGTAACTGTTCGAGCGCTTCTGCACGGGCTACATCATATAAAAAATCTTCATTAATTCTAATGTATTTTTCATTATTTACTTGCAAATTCTGATCATTAACATTTGTATTTAAATTATTTGTTTCTAGATTGTCTTCTTCAATTTCAAACCATTCAGGGTGCTTATCTTTATACTTTTCATATAATTCTTCATCGTCTTTATATCCATATGATATATCATCATAAATTTGTTCAGCAAGTCGATCGACATTATCTTGTAAATCTCTTCCCTCTCCAGTGTAGTTTGCACTTGAATCATACGGACTATCGGAAAAATACAATCCTGGACCAAAGTAATTTTCTGGATTACTTTTTGAGACATCAAAAGAATCAAATGCATGAGTTGTTCCATGATATAAAGTTTTGGGTAAATTATCTTCATCATTAATTACGCTGTTTTCAGCCCATTGATCAAAAAATAAACTGGGTTGTTTCCTATTAAATTGAGAAAGACGAAGCATACTATGCACACTTTTATTTTTTGAAAAAAATACTTAGTAACCTTCTTTGATTTTATATGTTATATTAACCCCATAAAGCACACAATCTGGAAACCAATTGGACACGCCTATCCCTAGAATAAAAGAATCTGATTTTTTTGCTGCACTTGAAATATTGTTTAACTGCAAAATCATACTTGAATTATCGTACTCATCTTTAAAAAGTGGAGCATATTTAGTGGGGTCATTTTGTATTGGGTTAAGAAATTTTGTTAATCTCAATGCCTTAGTAAAACTATTTGCGCTGTAGCCATACTCAAATGGGACATAGTAAACAACATTATTATAATTTAAAGAATTTGAAGTATCTAAATTAATTTTTACGGAAAAAATTTGACCAGGATAATTGTTGAGTATGTTTCCTCTGGCTAAAATAACAGAGCTAACTGTGTTTTGAATAACATAAACTCCCGATAAAATATCGGAATATCCTGAATTATTTATTAAAATTGTTTTTCCTTTTCCTGGAACTATTCCGTTAAAAATGCCAATGGGTAAACTGCTTCCATCAAATCCTGAAAAATTAATTGTGCAATAAAAATCTACATCATTAAAGAAATTATTATTTGGAATTTCATACCACCTGAAATTATTTGGAATGGTTGCTCCTGGTGCTTGTGGAACAGCTAAAAAATATTTTGTGTGTAAAACATCTTCAAACGTTGCATAAAAAAAGTTTTGTACATTAATGTTTGGCTCTGCATAATTCAACGCCTGACCAAAATAACTTGTTGTTAATCCTACAGGATAACTTGTTGTTTTTATATAAAGATTGCCTGGGTCAGCAAAGTTTCTCAAATATTTGTCTCCAGAAGAAAAATTATCTGCATAAATAGTTTGACCAACACCTATTTCATAACTTTTTATTTTACACAATTCTACAACTGTTGGTTTGCTTATGTTTACGCATAAGCCTTTAAAGTTATATGAATTAAGATCAAAATTTAAATAAGTAAAGCTACTGCTTTGGCTACTGCTAATTAAATTTCCATATCTTTCAAATTCTACACTCATATTTTTTGCATTAAAATTTACAGTGGTAAAATAAAAAGGATCTGATGTGCTTATACCTTCGCGTTGAGTATTGCTAAATGTCAAATTATCATCTTGATAAGATGAGTTTGTGTTTGCGTTTTTTAAAAGAACACCATAAGACATCTATTGTATTACCGCCTGGTCTTGCACAGCAAGCATATTAGTATTATATTGTAAATTTAAAGACAAACCTTCAACTATGTTTTCTGTCCAAGTTGGTGGCTTGATTGCCATTGAGAAAATATCAGAATTCTTAATGAAATTGTTATTTGCATAAGAAGTGTATAGGCATACGCCTAATACAGAGCTATTTGCACCTCCTACTTGTTTAGCCCATAATAATGGGTTACTTACAACAGCGGTAATATTCAAAGTAGAAAAATTAAAAAATACTGAAGAATATAAATAATTTGAGGTGCTGACTGTAGCTGGGTTAACATACCATATAACGTTTGAAGATTGTGTGTTAGTATCATATAAAACTTTAAAAAACTGGTGAATGAAAACATAATCTGGATAGATAGGTTGAACATAAACAAAACCATTTGCAATTTTATTTATCAAATACAAACCAGAGGTTTTCCCTCCAATGGATCCAGATCCGTTTGTCAATACATTAATTGCAACAATTTTATTTAATTCTAAAGTTAATCCTGAAAAAATAGATGAGTTTAATTTATTTTCAGAAAGTTCATTATTCAAAGTGATGCCAAAGTCTGCATCGGGTAATTTTAAAGAAGATGTTTGCGAAACCCAATAGTAGCCACCAGTATTATAAAGACCATAATAAGAATCTCCATATTGATCACTTACTTTTGCTCGGGTAAAAATATATGATTGATCTTGTGAAAGTAAATAGTTTATACTCACAGAATCACTAGAATCATCATAAACAGTTATTGTGATACCAGTGACGCTGGTAACTTTGTATACTTTATTTTGTGAATTACTTGTTTGGTTTTTTAAAAGAACCAAATCATTTTCTACAACAGTATTTGAAAGAAATGACGAGTAACTTAAAATTTGATAATAATTACTGCCTATAGATGTTAATGTTACATTTGTGTTAAGGTCTGTTGCTGCAATTAAAGGAAAAAAACATACTGTAGGTGAGCTGTAATTCAAGAACCTAAAATCAAAACCTTGATCGAAACCATTCAAAGAGTAGTTAGCTGTTGTTCTTATTGATGATACATTTTTGTCATTATAAGATAAAAATAATTCTAGCGCATTTTGATTAGTAATTGTAAATAAAAATTGTTTATTTTGCAAGTTCATGAACGTGTTATTATTGCCATTATCTGAAATAGATAATAACGATAATTTAGGTTCTAAAACCTGGTTGTTTGCCACTTGATATAGTCTTACATCTTGTGGCAAAGGAATGTCACTATAGTTCATTTTCTGACTTTAAAGATACTTGATGCTGCCGCAGAAAGAACTGATCTCTCAACTTTATTCATCATGATGCTGGCGGCTACTTCGTGTGTTTTTCCTCCATTTATTGCATGTGCCAATCCACAACTATGCTTATCCAAATATGGATTTTCAATTTGTGACATATCTCCTAAAAATACTACTTTAGAATTTTTCCCACATCGCTCAATTACCATTCTAGCTTCTTTGGGGCTTACGTTTTCAGCTTCATCAAGAATTATAAATGAATTTGGAATAGATCTTCCTTGAATAAAAGCCATAGCTTCCACTTCAATAATTCCATCTTCCACCATTTCTTCAAAACTATTTCCACCAAATTTGCCATTATCATAGCCTTTAAACCCAGTGAGTTGAATTATGTTGTCTTTAATTGGTCCAAGCCATGCAGATACTTTTTCTAGTTTAGAGCCTGGAAGGAAGCCTATGTCTTTTCCACCTACAGCAATCATTGGCTTCATGACAATAATTCTATCATATTGACCCATATTTACTTTTTCTAAAGCCACTGCAATTGCAGTTAAAGTCTTGCCAACCCCTGCTGGTCCGCTTAAGCACACAAGCGGGATATCATCTTTAGCCAGTGCTTCTAGGGCAAATCTTTGCTCTAGATTTTTAGCTGTAATCCCCATGTAACATTCCTTTTTCTTGTCTTCCAAGAACTTAATTTCATTATTTACAAACCAGCACAACACAGACTGATTACCAAATCTAAAACAAACAAACTCGTTTGGGTTGAGATTTGCCATTTTTGCTTTACAATTTAATTTTTCAATATCACAATCTTTTCTTTTGCTCAAATAATTCCAGTCATCAAGATCTTCAATTTCAACAATTCTGTAACCTTGGTAAAAGTTTAGCTCATTAAGCAAATCATTTTTATAATTTTCAGCAGTGCACCCCCAAGAGATAGCTCTTGCTCTCAAACCAGTATCTTTAGTAACAATTGTTACTTTTCGTTTAGCATTAGCAGCTTGTAAAGTAATAGCCGAATCAATGATTGCATTGTCAGAATTTACTCGTGTAATTGCTGGTTTTTCATTTCTCATTAATGGTGCTTCATTGTTGTATATAAAAAGCTTACCTTTTAACTCGTTTATTACTACACCTTTTGTCATTGATTGAATATCATATTGATCCAATAAACGAAAAACCTCCCTTGCTGCCCAACCTGCGGTATCTCTTTTAGTTTTGATTTCATCTAAATCATCAATGCAAGCAAGTGGTATATATATATCGTGTTCTTGGAATCTAAATATACATTCGGGGTCATGTAGCAGAACGCAAGTGTCAATTACGAAGATGTGTTTTGGTTTAGCCATATTTTTTTACCTTCAGATATAAATTGAGAAATTTATATCTCCAATCCTTTATAGTTTGTCAAGAAAATCTGCTGCATGTTCATCGTATGTTGTTTTAAAAAGCTTGTAATTATGTAAGTATTCTAATATTTCTTTATCTTTTTTGATAGCATCTGACGTTTTTTTTGTTTTTAAAACATTATTATTTTTTGAAACAAAAGTTCCATTTGAAATTTCTTGAAGATTTTTCTTGATGTTTTCAAAATTTGTAAAATAATTTGAGATATCTGATGCATTTGTTGATTCAATTAAAACCTTATCATCAAATGTGAGCATAAGCGAGTCATCATACTCTACTTTTGTTGTAACTAATTTTTTAGATGGAACAAACAAACATACTAAAACAGACAAAGAATCATCTGAATACAGATTGTGTGATAGTTCAGCAAGTTCGTCAGACAAATTTTGCACATTTAAACACAATTCTATATTTTGATCATTAACCGCAAATACCCACTCGTACATGTCTTCTGAAGACTGGGGTTTCATTAAAGGCTTGATATTTAAATGGTCTTTCCAATCACAAAGTAGATCAAAAATTTGATTACCCAATTTCGATGCTAATGAATTTTTTTCAAACATCATAAAGTTTTTATCATCAATTTTAAATGAAAACTTTGAATCAGATTGTGTATCTTCAATTAACATTTGCTTACACTTCAGTAAAAACTTAAAACTTTCGCCTGTTCCGCCGTAATCTGGATGATATTTTCGTGCTAACTTTCGAAATCTGGATTCAACAAGTTTGCAGAATTCTTGTTTATTTATTGAATTTTCTTTTACTGGTAAATCTTCTTTTTCAATTTCAAGAAATTCTAAATAAAGCTGGTTGTCCAAATAAAAATTTTCAATCATGTTTAAATTGTACATTTAAGTTCACGAAATCAACTTTAACTTGTGTTTTGGTAAGTTCAAAATAATTAAATTTTTTTTTCATTAAAAGTTTGCACATTTTTTCTGCCAAGTGCGGATTTTTGAAACTTTTGAAAGACAAAGAGCGTAATTTTTTGTTGTCATATTGATTTGCATTTTTTATTAATAGCAAAAATTTAAATATATTATTTTCAAAATCTTTGAAATCATTTTTGTAAGATATCATTTCATTCAAAGAAAATTGACTAAACAATTCAAAAATAAATTGTTCAATTTTTGTTTTTTTTGTGAAGCCGAAACATTCAATTTCCACTACATTAAAAAAATTCATCGGTTCACCATATATCTGAAATAAAGATTCATCTTGTACCACAAACACTCTCATGGGTTTTTTGAATCCCATTTCGACAATCATAATTTCGCCCGATTTTATTTCATCTATAATCAAAGATAAAGGAGGTAAATTACTATGAAACATTCCTTCAACTATAGTTGGCTGAGGATAACTTATTTTTTTATGAGTTTTATTGATTAAACACAAAAATTCATGCACTGATAATGTTATTCACTATTCTTTCATCATTGTCATTCAAATAACTACTAGTTGATTGCCATTTTTGCGCCCAAACTTGATTCAGCTTGTCAAAAATAACTTTAGTTGTGATGCAATTCATTTCGCCAAGATGTTTCGAGTTAGATAACATAAAATTTCTTTTTTCACAATTCCTTTCATTCAAATTAAATAATTTTTTAAGTTTATTAGGAAGAAAATTAAAAAAATCATCTTCTTGGTCAAATCTTATGCGACAAAAATCATACACAATCTCAAACTCTAAGTTTGATAAAAAATCTTCTAAATAAGGTTCTTCAATTATTCCATAATATTTGTCATCAATTTCCTTAAACACATTAATGTCTTTTGCAAAAAAATTTTTAACGTCTGATAATTTAAGATCGGTGTTTTTTTTGTGTACAAATCTTGGCACACCATATGTGCTTTTAAATTTTGATGAACAAGCAGATATAAAATTTTCTGCCTCAATCTCTGATAATTCTTCTAAAATTAAATTCAACTTATTCAATTTATATTTAGCTCTTCAATTGCTTGCTCGACCATAGGTGTCACTAAGCCTTTTGAGTCATGAATTCTTACATGGTTTAATCTTCCATGTTTGTTCTTTAAAATTTCAATGACACGATTTATTAAAAAAGAAAGTTTTTTTGCACTGGGAAATTCTTCTCTTATAGAAAAATATTTTCTTTGAATCAATTTTGACGCTATATATCTTATTAGTTTTTCTTCAAAATTCATTTTATCAGTTTAACCCAAGCTACATTTTGTGATGGCACACTCAATAAAGTTGTCTTCAAACTTGGCTCTTCAAAGATTGTGTGATGGTCTTTGGTAATGACAAGATATCCCTTTACTGTGTCAAGGATTTTATTTGGATTGTATATTTCAATCATCCAACTACCTAAGCCTCTATTTGTAAGTATTAATTCGTTTCCCACAAATACATAATTATATAAATTAAACTCAATTGCCTTGCGTATATTAAATCAAGAGTTAGACTATGAAAAAAAAAGACATCCTTATTAAACGTTGTATTATTTGCAAAGAACCTGTTGATCCACAACAAGCGTTTTCTTTTTCATTCAATGAAGAAGAGCATTTTTTCTGTGAGTCACATGAACAACCTTTTAAAATGGGCATTTCAATTGGTCAAGTAGAAATAAATTCTAAATTTATATCATTCATTTCAGACTTACCAGATCCTGCATCAAAAGAAGATATTAAACAAGCGCTAAGGCAATTTTCGCCTATGACTCGTATGACAACGCTTGAATTTGAAGTTACACCAATAACTGTAGAAACAAAAATTAAAACGCCTAAAGATTTATTTGATGAAATAGGCAAAACAGTAATTGGTCAAGAAGAAGCCAAAAAAGCAATTTCAGTTTCTGTAATAAATCATTTACAAAGTCTTGAAGAAGACATTGAAGTAGTTAATCAAACAGATAAGCACCATGTGCTAATGCTTGGGAAATCAGGATCAGGAAAAACTCTTATTGCAAATACTGTTGCAAAAATGTTTGACTTGCCTTTTGCAATGGGTGATGCTACAAGCTATTCCCCTACTGGTTTTCAAGGTTCTGATGCTGATTCAATTATTCATGATTTGCTTATAGAATCAGATTTGAATTTTGATTTAGCAGAGAGAGGCGTGGCATTTATTGATGAAATTGATAAGATTTGCAGTTCTAATAAAAATTCTGGAAGATATGAGTCTTTTATAGGTTCGACACAATCTACACTTTTAAAACTTATTGAAGGCAAAACTATTAAAGTTCCTGGAGCATTAATGGGTGAACCTGGATCTTCAATGAATGTAAGCTCAAATAGAGTGCTATTTTTCCTTGGTGGTGCGTTTAATGGTTTGGCTGAAATTTTAGCTAAAAAAATGGGCTTAAAAGACAGGTCTCTTGGTTTTATCAAAAGTGATGAAGATAAATACAAGGATTTAGATTTAGCTCTCAAATCTTATGAAATTTTTGCACAAGCATCGCGTGAGCAAATGGTTGAATCATTGATTGAGTTCGGCATGCTCTCTGAGCTAGTAGGTAGAATTCCAACTATAGTTGCTTTAAAGCCATTGACGAAAGAGGATTTAACTAAAGTTCTTTTAGAATCTTCTGCATCGCCAACACAAAAGCAAACATATCTTTTTCAAAAATCAGGTTACAATTTAACATTTACTGAAGAATTTATAAAAGAAGTAGTGGAAATGTCATATAAATCAGCTGTTGGCACAAGAGCTTTAGATTCTTATGTTAAAAAAGCTGTAAGTGCAGCTAGTTTTGATTTATTAACTTTAGTGAAAACCTCTACATCTCGCGGAAATATCACTATTACGGCTGAGTGTTTGAATAACCCTAGCGAATATCAAGTAGCTAATAAAATCTCTACTGTTGCCACTTCTTTACCAAGTAGTTTCAGCACTACAGGAGTTTTTTAAAGGTATAGCTTCTATGCAAAAATAATATTATTTTAATGGGAAAAATTTTTAAAAGCACAAATATTAAATTGGCACAACCAGTTCCTGTTGTTAATCCAAGTCAACCAACAAAACAATTGGTTGACTTGGATCCTAACAATCCCAACGCTATTCAAATGAGTGGAAAAGATTTGAAAAACTTTTTATATAATGCGCCTGATGTTGAAGGAATTAAAGGCATTATTGAGTATGTGCTTAACAAAAATAAATACAATGTTAATTCTATTTTATCACATGCAGAACAAATGCGCATGATAACTGAAATTAATCAGGAACTTGACAAACAATATGGAGAGTGGGTTAATACATATAACAAACTAGCAAAATGACAAGCATAGAAAAAATATTAAATGAAATTGAAATGCATGAGCGTAACGCAAGATACTCTCTTGCTGATAAAATGTTAAAAAATTTAATTAAAATTTCTTATCAAGCTAATATTTCAGATTTAGGTGGCTATGGTGATGCTTTTGCTAATTTAGTTGATCTCACTGTTCTCTTTAGAATTCCTGAATGCAATAAATTTTTTGCTAATAATCAAAATCAAACTGTAATTATACTGGACGATTTAAAAAATTCTATTAGTAGTAAAATTGATTCTGGAATGGATGGGTCAGATGCTTATAATCAATCTTTAAGAGAAATTCAAAATAAATATGATACAATTATGTCTTCTGGCAATGATGTGGAATGGCAGAAATGTTTTGAAAAACTTGCAAATGTTGAGGCTACGCCTATGAATGAAAAAGACAAAGGTAATATGGATATTTTCAATGTCAGTAAACCGGAAGATTTACGCGCACCAGGGGCTAAAACCAGAGAAGTTCCAAAAATACCTGCCAATAAACCTGCCAACAAACCTTCTGGTAAACCTTCCGCAAAAGGAATTTTACCGCCAGTTGGAACAAGCATGGATTCTTTTGGAAAGGTTTGATAATTGTGTATAATTTAGATTGTGTCTAATTTAATTTGCCCATTTTATAATAAAGTTTGTATTTTAAAGGAACAAGCAAACCTTCCTGATTTTAAAAATGAGCATGATTGTCGCTCAAATTTAACTGATTGTTCTTTCTTCAAAAAAGAAAAACTTAAACAAGTTAAAACTGAAACAAATGTTAAAATTATTATCAGACAAGTTCAAAATGTATACTTAGTCAAAGCAGATGGATTAGTGTATCCTAATAATAACTTATTGCAGATAGATGATCCGTTATTGAACAAAATGACTTTGAACGAAGCTCAAAAAAAATGTGAAGTTATTTTGAAAAAACCTATTAAAATGGGCTATCCATACAGTTTTTCGGTTCCTGATCACTGGAAAATTAAACAAAAATTTTTCATTAACGCAGTGGTTGCTGGAGCTTCAAGATTAGTTAATGAAGCAGACGTTTCTAGCGCCATGAAAAAAACAATTCTTCATGCAGATGATTTGGGGCTGGAAACATTATTATTTATGCCATGTGACAATGGAACGCATGATATTTCTCTAACAAGCTTGGCGCAACTTTCATCAATTTTTACAATTTGTAATAAACATGAATTTAAAAAATTAAAAACAATTTTTATTTGTATGGAAGACGAGGAATCAGAGCAGGCTTTTATAGAATACTATAATAGGATATTCGGGAGAAAAAATGAGCCAGGAAATGAAATCAACGTTGCAATCAATTCTTAACTCAATAGATAAACCTGCGTTTATAAAAATCAACAATCAAATAATGCTGTCAAATGAACTTTTTTTGAGTGAGGGATACAATGCTCAAAACTATTTAGAAAAAAGCAAAGAAGCTGGATGCTATATAGAAGAAAAAGATATTAACAATAATATGAGATTGTGTGAAATTAGATTTTGCGATTTACAACTCCTGAAACAATCTCAAATTAATCTTACTAAAGCGATGGCACTACTCTAATGGACGAAAGGAACTACGATTTTTCAACTTTATCAGAAAGGATTTCAGCACAAACTCAAGCATATGTTGAGTTTTCAAATGCTCTTGTTAAAATAATTGAGCAAACTGCATCTATCAGAGATACAAATAAAAGTCTTCTAGAAGACTATAAAAATTTAAATGAAAAATTTCAAAAGCTACAATTAGATTTTAATGCTTTCTCCTTTCAAACAAACTCTAATTTTCAAGATTTAGATAATGATTTAATAGTAATAAAAAATAGTTTAGATGAATATGAAAAACAGCTAAAAGAGCTTATTGATGAAATGAATGAGCGAAATACAACACTGTTTGATATGATCGAAAAACTCACTAAACATTCAGAGCAAGTTAAAGAACATATAAGCTCAGATACCAATGGAATTAAAGCTGCTTTAGAAACTCTTGCTACAAAAGTTGAAAATCAAAATGGGATAATTGCAGAATTTAAAAAATCTATAGATAGAATAAAAATGTTTTTTTGGGCTGTAGGTATTTTCCTTTCAATAGTTGGTGTTTTATCACAATTTGGCATTTTGTCCATACAATGGTTTAAGAAGTAGTTAGCCTAATCTTTTCAGAAACTCATTAATATTAGCTTCTTTTAAAGGTTGTATAAACATTTTGAAATTTTCTTCACAAAGAGGACAAAACCATTCTTTTGCAAATAATGGTCTATGACTAAAGCAAAAATGTCTTCTACACCCATCACATGTACAATAAGTTTTCAAAGGAAAACCGTCATTACATAAGGCACATGTTTTTTGACCATTATCGTAGTTTCCAAATTGTTTTTCTTGATCAAACACTTTTGATATTTCAACAAGTGGAATTGATTTGCCTTCAAGAAATATAAATTATAATGTCACTTATTTTCAAAGATCGTGTGAGGCAAAAAGCTACTCCTGCAGGAACTGGCTCTGTAACTATAGGTTCACCAGTAGCAACATACATTGAATTTGGTAACGCAAATTTAGGCAATAATACTTTTCCTTATGCAATAGTGAATTCTTTACAATTTGAAGTAGGAGTGGGTAATTTTACTTCGGCAGTGGCTTCTGGAACCACTTATGGAGTACTCAATAGAAACTTAGTTTTATCTAATTCCAGTGGAACAACTTCTTTAATAAATTTTAATGGGTCTTCTGCTGATGTTTTTATTACAAATGCAGCTGAGTTGTCTGTTTTAGTTTCAACGCAACCTACAGTATCTACTTTCAAATTAATAAAATGGACAGGAGAACAATACGAATTAATAGATCCAATTGAAAATTCTTCGAGCTTGGGTTCTTCTATAGATTCTTCTGTAGTTTTTTTTGATTCGGACACCACTAATTTTAAAGCAGATCCAAAATTTCAATTTTATCAAGGGAATGTCCCAGAACTTTATTTAGATGGAGTATTTCAAGCCACGGCAAAAGCATTTAAAATTAAACATCCGATGAAACAAAACATGTTTTTGCAACATGGATGCCTAGAGGGACCAGAATACGGAATTTATTTGAGAGGTGAAGTTTTAACAAGATATAAACACGATCTAATTTTGCCCGAATATTTTTCAGCTCTTACACAATCTGATGATTTAACAATCACTTTTTCATCAAATTCTTTTATTCCTATTAAAGTAACAAAAACAAAAACAAAAATAACTTTCAAACTTTTATTTCCAAGTTTAACACCAGTAAAAATTAATTTTCTTGCAATTAACAAAAGAATAGATTTGGAATTTAAATTGGAGTTATAATGTTTGGTGATATTACTTTCGCTGGTGGGACATTTGCTGATCTTTTTGTTGTAGCAAATCAAGTTGAATATTCTTATAGAAAAGGTCGCACTGCTGTAATAGCAATTATTCCCGAAGATGGTGACATAACAACAAGTGTAATTGTGAGAAAACTTAGAACAAAAGTAGAAAAAACTAAGGTAATAAGTACAAACCCACAAACAGGATTATAAGTTAAAAATTTTAATATAATAAGGTGGCTAATCTTTTTTATCGAAATACAAATGCAAAAATTTCTTTTGAGGTACTGGACGCCAATAATAACTATGTGGGGCTTTCTTCATCAAAAATAGTTTACTGGTACATTCTTACACCTGACAATCAAATTATTTCTAACGATTCCACAATTACAAGCTCAAATTTTGCAAACGGAACACCAACTTATTCTGCAACCCCCACAGTTCAAGAAGAAGAACCAGGTGTTTATTACATAAATTATGTTTTGACAAAAATTGGAGAATATAAATACAAATTTCAAGTGATAGATAATACAACTTCAACGAATGTTGCTATATCTGGCAACATTAAAGTTATAACAGACGGAATATTTTAATGGCAATAAATACAAACAAAAATATATTGATAACTCCAGGAATAGGTGGAAATTTTTCCACTTCTATTTCACAAATTGACTTCAAATGGGTTGAGTCTGGAGTAGGAACTTATATTTTTACGCCAAATACAAATGATTTAAGGTCAACTATTTATAATTGGGTGCAAAATTATGAGCCAGTTTTACTTTTAGGCGGAATGGGCACAGTAAATAATCAACAAAAATTTGTTGGTCCGTATGTTGATTATCAAGGTTCATTTATTGGCACAAGTAGTTTTCCAAGTATTCAATTTTTTCCACTTTCAGGAAAAATAGTTGGAAATACAATTAGCGTTAGCGGTGTATCTACATTTAATGGTATTTATTTGAACGGTCCAGTTTATGATATTAATAACTTACCAGGTACTAACGGTCAAATTTTGTCATCAACAGGCTCAGGAATTGCCTGGACAACTTTTAGTAGCGTTGGAATTATCACAGGTTTAAGTGGAACAACAAACAGATTAGCAAAATTTTTAGATGAAGATACAATTGGAAACAGCACAATTTCAGACAATGGCACACAAATTACTATGGGTATTGGTGTATCTGTTATTGGCTTTACAACAACATTAGGGTTTTTTGGTCCTGGCACAAATTTAACTAATCTTAATGCGTCTAATTTAGCATCTGGAACAGTACCTTCAGCTCGTGTAAGTGGTTCTTATTCAGGAATTACATCTGTTGGTGATCTATCTAATCTTAATGTCACAGGCTTGGCAACAGCATTCAGTTTCTTTGGTTTTGGATCTAACTTAACTAATCTAAATGCATCTAACTTAGCTTCTGGCACTGTAAATTCAGCTAGAATAAGCGGAGCTTACTCTGGTATTACTTCTGTTGGAAGTTTGTCTCAACTAATTGCTGCAGGTATTGCTACTCTACAAAATCTAGAAATAGATGGATGGCTAAAAGATAGCAACAATTCAATAGGAAGTTCTGGTCAAATACTTTCCTCAACAGGCTCAGGTATCGCCTGGACGAGTTCTACATCATTGGGAGTTGTCACTGGCTCTGGCTCTGCAAATCAAGTAACATTTTGGTCTGGAGCAAATTCAATCACTGGTTTATCTACATTTGTTTACCAAAATAATTCTTTAGGAATTGGCACAGCAAGTCCTCGCGGCTCCTTGGAAACTATTGATGCCATTTATGTAGAAAATATTTACATTGGTGCTGGCAATTCATTCACAAATACAATTGTTGGTTTGGGTGTATCTTTATACCAAAATTTAAATGCACAGTATTTAGAAAATTCCACTGTTGTAGGCTATATGGCAAATTCTACAAACGACCCTCTTTCAGGTATTGTGATTGGGGCAAAAGCTTATTCTAATTCAACTTTGTCAAATGGGGACTTATCTTTAAATATTGTATTAGGAAATAATGCTTATTCAGATGTAAATATTAGACCAGGTGGCTCTGGAAAAACAATTATTGGACATAGCGCTTATAGATATATAGAAAATAATGATGATGTAGATAGTGGAAATTTAATTGTTATTGGCGAAGAAGCTTTTTCTGGAACTGCTACAACAATTATATCAGATGCAATAAGAAGTATAATTATAGGAAACAGTGCAAGCAAAGGCAATTCTCACGCCTCTAGTGTTATAATTGGCATGCAAGCTGGGTCAAGTAATATCCAAAATACTTCAAATAACAATGTTGTAATTGGAAATGATTCTTTTTTAAATTCCAGTGGTTTATTTAATGTAATTGTTGGCGATAGTTCTGTTTATAACAATTCTTCTTTGCAATACAGTATTGCCATTGGTCATAACAATACTTTTGTTGCAGGAAGTTCATATCAAATTTCAATTGGCAACGATATTAATATTCCAAGAAGTAATGCTGGAGCTTGGGGCGGAAACACAAATACCACACGAACTGATTTAGGCATAGGAACTTTTACTCCACTTGGAAGAATTCATATTGAAACTTTAGCTGCTGCCAACATGGGGCTTTATATTGCAGGTGCTGCATCTCAAACTGGCGATTTAGTAGAAATAAATGCTACTACTGTTGGACAAAACTACTTCACAATCACTGGGATTGGCTCTGTTGGCATCTATACATCTTTACCCACTCAAGCACTTGATTTAAATGGTAGTATTAGGGTAAGAAATAATATTTTTGATAGAACTAATTCTGCTGGATCTAATGGTCAAATTCTTTCTTCAACTCCTAATGGTATTGCATGGACATCTGTTGCAGCTTCTGGAATTATAACTGGCTCTGGTACTATAAATACTATTTCTAAATTTGGGACTGTTAATTCTTTAACAAACTCCAACATTACTGATAATGGAATTGCTGTCACTGTAAATTCAAGATTAAATGTTATTGGTATAGGTTCATTTACAAATGATTTAATTGTAAATAATATCACTGTAGGTTTAGGAAGTCAACAGTTACAAGGAAACTTGGCAATAGGTTTTCAGGCTTTCCAAACAGCCACATCTACATCAGCTAGTGGCAATGTAGCTATCGGAGACAGAGCTTTACAAACTACATCAGGAGCTATTTTTGGAAACGTAGCTATTGGACAGCTGGCTCTTGCTGTAAATTCAGGTTTAAGAAATATTGCTGTGGGGACACAAGCACTAGGAAATAATACTTCTGGAAGCTCTAACATTGCAATAGGGCATCAAGCTCTGCAAGCAAACACTGCTGACTCAGCAAACATCGCTATTGGATACAGAGTAATGTATCTTCTAACTGGAGGAGGCGGCTCAAACATTGCTATTGGTGGTGCTGGAAACCTTACTACAGCTGCGGAAATTACTGTATTAGGTACTTCTGCGGCTAATAATTATACGTCACAGGGTCAACATGTAGCTATTGGAGCTTATGCTTTAGCTGGTGTGTCAACAACCACTACCACAGGTACGCAAAACACTGCTGTTGGCTATGCTGCAATGATTACTATTACTTCCGGTAGTTCAAATGTTGGCGTAGGACATTTTGCTTTATATACTCTTTCTTCAGGAAACAGCAACACTGCTTTAGGTTATTTGGCGGCTGTAACCAACACTACTGGAAGCTTTAATGTTGCAGTAGGAAGAGAGGCATTAAGATATTATTCTACTATAAGCAATCAAGTGGCGATTGGATATCAAGCTTTAGCTGGATCAGCCACAAGCTCATTAAACACTGGAACACAAAATACAGCAGTAGGATATCAGGCTGGTGCTGCAAATACTTCAGGAAGTAATAATACTTTTATTGGCAGATCTTCTGGGGTAGCAAACACATCTGGTTCAAACAATGCATTTCTTGGTTATTTAGCTGGTGATGGAATGCTTACTGGTTCCAATAATACATTTGTGGGAGATAGCACTGATGGCAACCAAGGCGGCAGTTATCAGATTGCAATTGGTAGAGCAGTGATTCCTACATCATCAAATCTTGGTGCATGGGGAGGCAATACAAATGCCACTCGAACTGATTTAGGCATTGGCACCTTCACTTCTTTATCAAGATTGCACCTTGAAACATTAGCTGCTGGAAATATGGGGTTATATATTGCTGGATCTGCTTCACAAACTGCAGATTTGCTTGAAGTTAACGCTACAACAAATGGAGTAAACTATTTTACTGTTACTGGAATTGGAAGCGTAGGTGTCAACACTGCCTCTCCTACAAGTATTTTGCATGTTAATGGAGATTTACGAAATGATGGTCGAATAATTTTGAATTCAAATAATGCAAATCTTGTCAATCAAAGAATTTTTGCTGGAATTAATTCCTCTATTAATCAAACTTCTTTTGTTGGAATTGCTTCAATTAATATCCCATTAGGTTATCAATTAACAATTGAAGGGAAAATTAATGGTTGGTTCTCCTCTAGCTTTAATGAAAGCGGTAGATTTTTTGCAGTTTTTAATAATTCAATCGGAATTGCCTCATTGGTCGGTTTAACTGATATTACTTCTAAGTTTGTAGGCTCAAGCGGCAACTTTGATATTCAAGCGCGAGGAACAAATGCTGTTATTGTCACTAAATCAAATAATACTGCAAATATGTGGTTGTGGAAAGCTTCTTATGATTATCTCATCACACAAAATGTATAAGGAGAGTATATATGGCTGAGTTTATAGGTGGATCCATTGTTACTAGCGGCTTAGTTTGTTGTTTGGATGCTTCTAATTTTTTTAGTTATACAGGGATTGGCAATACATGGATTGATTTATCTGGAGTATCAGCTAATGCGCAGATTTCTGGAAATATTTCTTATGGAATTGGCAGTTTTATATTTCCAGCAAGTGTGGGAACTAATTACTTTGTGGGAACTGCAAATACTTATTTAGATTTTACAATGGCGATAAGACCTGATTTTTCATTATCGAATGATGCGGGTTTAGCAGGATTAATTGGAGCGTGCACTAATTTAGCTAATTTAGATAAAAGTTTAAGGTGCTCAGGCGTGAATGGAGTTGGTCCTTGGTTTATTAAAAATCCTGATGATGCTAATGGCTGGGCAAATCCTGCAACAACGTATTATGTCAATGGAGTTGCCACAAATGTTTTAGTAAATGGCTGGAATATTATTGGTGGTTACAGAACTAATCAATCTTCAGGGTTCACAACAAGTTTTACATATTATTTGGGAACTAGCGGTTTCAATTCGGTGCCAAATTACAGAGAATTTAAAGGTTTTATGGCAATAGTGTTATTGTATAACAGACAACTTTCCGCTAATGAGCAAATACAAAATTTTAACGCTTTACGAGGGAGGTTTGGTATATAATGGCAAATTTCAGAGGTCCAGTTGTATCAAATGCGAACTTACTTTTTTATTATGATGCAGCAAACTTTTTCAGTTACAATCAATCAGGTGCTACGTGGAATGATTTATCTGGACTGAACAATAATTCAGCCTTATCTGGAACTGGTTTTTCAACAAACTTTCAAGGTGCAATTACAATGCTAGGATCTGGAACAGTAACATTATCAAATAATGCCTCAATTTCTGCTGCTTTTGCCAATAGTAGTTTTACTATAATCTTGACCGTAAACTCTAAGAGTGACGCAAGTCCCAGAAGTAGTTGTCCAATGTATATACAAGCTGCAAATCCTGTTTCTGGGTCATTAACACAGGGGTGGGCAGTAGGAGAAGGTCAAAACACCACATTTTTAAATATTGAGTGTAGTGATGGAGTAAATTATAATACTAGACAAATCAATCACGGAGTAGCTGCAACAACAATTTACCATAGAGCATTTGTCGTTGATAGAACAAATGGAACAACCACAAATTACTTTGTTAATGGTTCTTTGGTCGGAATAGCATCTTCCTCAGCTGTTACTGGTGCTCTTTTTTCTTCAGGTAATTTTGTTTTTGGTAACACCGCTGGTTGGAGATTTTTGGGCGATATTTATTTTATTCAAGCATATAGCAGAGCTTTATCAACAGCAGAAGTTCGACAAAACTTTTTAGCTTATAGAAGTAGGTTTTCAATATGAGTACTTTCACTGGTCCTTCAATTACAACAAGAAATTTAGTGTTAAATTTTGATCCAAGCAATTTTTCACTACTAAGGTGTAGAAGTGAATTTTTGAGAATATTATTTGGTGGTGTATGAAAATTTACAATGATTCAATAGAAAATGCAGCCGGAGTAAATTCTTCGTTTTTAGGTCTTTATGTTGGCTCAGCATACACTCTTTTAAATCCACCAACAAATGGTTTGATGGTACAAGGTGCTGTTGGTGTTGGAACAACCGCTCCAACTCAGCAGTTACATGTTTTTGGTTCCGTTAGAATTACAGGCGGAATTTATGATTCCAATAATTTAATTGGTTCTGCTAACTCTGTTTTAAGTTCCACAGGCTCTGGTCTTTCATGGGTGGCGCAAACTGGCGGAACCATAGGTGGCTCTATTTCTGTGAATCAAATTGCTTTTGGTAATGCAGCAAATTCTATAGCTGGTATATCAACGTTTGTATATCAAAATAACCAAGTTGGAATAGGAACTTTTTCACCTCTTTCAGTTTTACATACAAGAAGTGGATTTGCTAATTCATCTGTATTTAGAGCAGACGGTGTGGCTGGAAACTTATTTGAAATTACGGATAACTTAACTGGCACATTGCAATCAGTGAACAATATTTCTGGTTTACCTATTTTTCAAGTTAGTGATGGCATTAATTCCCCTCTTGCTCAAGTAAGGGCACAAGTTGGGTTGGCTTCAGAGGCTTTTTCTATTGTTTCTCCTGTAAATTTTCCTTATCTAAGTGTATCAGGTCTAGGAAGCGTAGGCATTGGGACATCCACTCCGTCGAGAACAATGCATGTTCAAGGTGGGTTAAGAATAGTTGGACCAATTGCTGACTCATTTAATGTTTCTGGAGCTGCAAATAATTTACTTACATCTTTTGCAAACGGTACTGCTTGGTCTTCGTTTGTACAATTGGGTATTGTAACAGGAACAAGTGGTGGATCAAGAATTGCCTTTTTCTCCACCCCTAATCAGCTAACAGGGGTAACAACATTTGTTTATACTGGATTGGGCTCTGTGGGTATTGGAACGGCAACTCCAACACAATTTTTGCATGTACAAGGTGGGTCACGTTTATCTGGCTCAGTTTTTGATTTTAATAATGTCCCTGGTGTGGCTTTAGGTATTGTCAGTCAGGTGATGTACTCTACTGGCACAGGTGTAACATGGGCTCCAGTTAAAAGATCGTTAATTGTTCCTTTGATCACAGCATTTAATCCTACACAAGTTGGAATTGATTCTGGTGTATTTATTGTGCCCCAGGATCCCATAAATGGTGTTTCATCGATAACTTTTAGTTTTAAAAGAGTAAATGTTAGAACTGAAACGCCTTCAACAGGCATCACCACATTAAATATAGCCAAGTCAATAGGTTCAGGGGCTTTTGTTGGCACTAGCATTATTGCATCAAATATTATCTTAACAGGAGCTGGAGTGTATGAAAACTTTTCTACATCATTTGCTGCTGGTTTTTCAACTGCAGCGTCAGGAGATAAGTTAGCTATAAACTTTATAGGTATAAATACTTTTCATCAAAATATGACTGTGGAACTTATAGCAATAGAAGCATGAAATTAGAAAAAAAAATAATAAATAAAATAGCTTATTGGTTTGGTCCTAAAAGGGCTATATATTCTATGATTCCGTCTAGAGACAACTATTGTTTTAATTATTTTCTTCCAGACGAGGAAAAAAATACGATTTTGCAACTAGGAGTGTGCGGAAATACTTTCAGGTATCTTCTTAAGCAAAAATATCCAAACTCATTTTTAACTGATGTTGACATAGAAGATTATTCAGAAAACTCAGACTATTTTATACAATCAGATGCTTTAGAGTTTTTAAAAACAACAAAAAACTTTTATGATTACTGTGTTGTGGACATTGCTTGCTCTACTGATGCTGATAAACAAATATTCAATGAAGACTTTCAAATTAATTTAAAAAAATGTGCTAAATCAGGTGTTATAAATTGTGGTAGTTATGAAAAAGATTTCGCTCATTTACCTTGTATAAAAAAAATTAAAGCAGAAGGAAATAATCTGTACTTTTGGGAGCAATAATGGCAACAGCAGGACCAAATTATACTAACACAGTTGCTAATGATACCTCTGTAGGAACAGTTGCTTGGACAAACCCTACAAACGCACAAGGAAATCAAACAACCACTTATGCATATGTAGATTTAATTAACTCAGGAGCAGTTGAATACTCAGTAAAGTTAATAAAAGGTGGAGTGATTTCTGGAACTGATAAATCAACTGGTGCCACAATCCCTATTACTCAAACTTCTGTGAATTATGGAAGTGCTTCAGATTTGTGGGGGTTAACTTTTACTGATACAGACATTAATGCTTCAAATTTTGGTGTGGTATTTTCAACTCAAGAGCCAATAGCGCCTACAATATCTAACTATTTAGCTGCAACGAATTTTGGTTTTTCAATACCAGCAAGCAGCACTATTAACGGTATCACTTGTTCTATAAATCAACTTGCGGCATCAGCAGCTTCATTTGTGTCTGGAACTTTAGTTACAACTAAACAGGGGTATAAAAAAATTGAAGAGATTACAATAGATGATGAAGTTTTAAGTTTCAACAAAAATAAAAAATGTTCCTACAAAAAAGTAAATGCAATTAAATCATCAAAATATAGCAATTTTGTTAAAATAAATAACAAAATAACAGCTACAGATAATCACTTGTTCTTAACTAATTTAGGTTGGATTCACGCGAAAGATCTAAAAGAAGGAATGTATTTATTATCAAAAAATAAAAAATGGTCAAAACAAAAAATCAAAAAAATTGAAAATATTTTTGAAGAAAAAGAAGTTTTTAATTTTGAAGTAGATATAAATCATAACTATTTTGCAAATAATTTTGCTGTACACAATGCTGCACTAATTAACAGATATGTAAGGGTTTACAACTTTGGAATTACTGTAGACTATACTACTTCTGGTGGTTCAGCTGTACAAAGAAGAAGAGTGAGTGCTATTGTGATGTAGAATCTTTAACTTTATTAGTGATAGATTTTTTTACTTTTTTGTTCATATCTTCATTATGAGTAGTTTCCAGAACATTTAATCCTTCTATCTTATCAAGAAACGACATTAAATCTAAACACTCTTTACCAACAGTGCCTTTAGGAGTAACGGTGATTTTCCCATCAGCTCCAATTTCAATAATCAATTCTACTTTCTTGCTCATATAATTTTTCCCGCAGTGATTGTGATAACTTGTTCTTTATTTTTAATTTCACTGTTTATTGTGAATTTATTTTTTTTCAAAGCAAACTTTATTGCAGTGAGAGCATAAGATTGTGTTACTTTATCAGCAACACCTTTATGAGAGTCATAATCTGAGCATAACATTAAATATTCACTAGTTTCCTCATCATAAGAAAATCCTAAATCATTAGAGGCAACTGATATTTGATTTTTTGGAACAATTATTTCAGCTTTCTGTTCTCTTGTATCATTTTGATAACCTTGAAGATTGTGTTTTTCTTTATAGACAACTGGTTCGTAACCTAAATTCTTTAAACTCTCAATAAGAGTGTTTTTATCTTTGAATGAACATTTAATAGTTTTATAAGCTGACATTTTTCACATCCACGAAGTCAAAATTAGGTAATAATTCTTTGAACACTCTGTTGCACTTTGGGCATAACCAGCAATTTCTGGATACTTCACTTGGCAAAGAACATTGTTCATCTTTATATTTTTCATTGTAGTTGATAAGGTCTCCTGCAGGAATTTTGTATCCAGATTGTGTGGGTGTTGGTACTACCATGTAACACGATCTGCATCCTAGAACTACAGGATATTTATCAAAAACAACTAAAATGTCATTCAACAATTGATAGTTTGCACCTAAAGCATCCAATTCTTTTGTTTTAAGTTCAAAAAGATAATTATCCATTTTGGTAAAAATAAGATTATTTACGCCTTTTTCCCATGAATGACGGCAATCTTACTCAATTTATTCTACTTGTATTCAACTAAAAAAGTTTTTAATTTTATTTATTTAATATAAATACTTATTAATTATATCTAATTATATCTAATTATATCTAATTATATATTTCCCTTATTAGTGAAGGTCATTTTTTTCATTCGTAAAGATACAAAGTGATATCTTCCATAGGAATTATAGAAGTGGGCTGGTCTTCACTATGCTGAATCGTAGGGGTCACAAATGGCTTCTGCGTCACTATGTTGCTGAATTTTAAAACACAAGCTGGATCATCACCGTCATTGAAATTTTCATACACTTCTAGAAACTTTTTGTCAATTCTTACTTTTGAACCAAAGACAAAATGTTTTCGGGCTCCACCATACAGTTCATTCAAGACTTTACAACCTTCATCAAAAGTTAATTTTTCATTTAATCTCCATTTTTTTATTGCATCCATAAAAACTTTGTACAAATTATAGTATGTCAGTTAGTTTATTATTTGCAGAAGAGGCTAGAAAAAAGTTAGAAATTGGCGTGAATATGGTCGCTGATGCTGTTAGAGTTACTTTAGGTCCAAGAGGAAGAAATGTTGTTATTTTTAACGAACATGGAGCGCCAATCATTACCAAAGATGGTGTCACAGTTGCAAAAGCTGTGGATCTTGAAGAACCTTATGAAAACTTAGGGGCTCAATTATGTAAACAAGTGAGCATGAAAACTAATGAAATTGCTGGCGATGGAACTACTTCAGCTACTGTACTGGCGCAAGCAATTGTGAAAGAAGGATTAAAGTATGTTGCTTCAGGAGGAAATCCTTTAGGTATAAAAAGAGGCATCGACAAAGGGTTAACAACAGCCCTAGCTTTAATTGAAAATTTTGCAAAGCCTGTAAGTGATAGACAAGAGATTGAGTATGTTGCGGCTATTTCTGGCAATGAGCAAGAAGTGGGAGTTGTCGTAGCAGATGCTATTGAAGCTGTTGGGTCTGATGGTATTATTACTCTTGAAGAATCTAAAGAAAGAGAAACATATTTTTCTATGGTAGATGGGTTTTCTTATAATCAAGGTTTTATTTCGCCTTATTTAATTTCAGATGTAGCTAAAAGTTTGGTAGACTATAGAGATGTAACAATTTTGATGTTTGATTGCCAAATTGAACAGTTTGAAGTATTGATTAAAGCATTAGAAAAAGCCGCAAAAATTAAAAAACCTGTTTTAGTTATTGCGGAAGGGTTTAGCAAAGATGCAATTAATGGTTTTGTTATTAACAAGTCAAGGGGTGGTTATCAATGGGTTGCTACCAAAACTCCAGGTTTCGGAGAGCAAAAGAAAGAAATGATTCAAGATATCTGTGCTATGGTTGGAGGAAAAGTGTTCAATGAAAGTATTGGACACAAATTTGATGACATAGATGATAGTTTCTTTGGATTCGCCAAAAGAGTTGTTATTGGTAAAGAAAGCACAACAGTATTGGAAGGTAAAGGTGACTTAGAATTCAGAAATGAACGAATTGAATTACTTAAAGCATTGTTGGAAAATGAAGAATCAGATTACAATCGAGAAAAATTGAATGAAAGATTGGGTAAAATGAATGGCGGAGTAGGATTGATTAAAATTGGCGCATCCACTGAAACTGAACTTAAAGAAAAAAGATATAGATACGAAGATGCGCTTAATGCAACACGAGCTGCTATTGATGAAGGGATTGTTCCTGGGGGCGGAAGTTGTCTTTTAAGAATCTCAGAAATGCTTGAAGATAGAACAAAAGTTGACGAAAGAGATGAAGACGAAGTGAAAGGATTAAGAATTTTAGCTCATGCTATGCAAGCTCCATTTAGACAGATTTGCACCAATGGTGATTTTTCGCCCGATGTATTCGCACAAAAAGTTTTAGACTCTGAAGGCAACATAGGATTTGATGCTAAGTATGGTGAAATTTGTGATATGTTCGAAAGAGGTGTCATTGATCCAGCAAAAGTAACTAAAACAGCCTTAACAAATGCAGTAAGTATTGCAAGCTTGGTTCTCACCACTGAAACATTAATTGCTCCTATTATTGATAAAAGTGAAAAAGTTTTAGTATCTGAAGGTATGTTCTAACGTATATTTAAACACATGAAAGTAAAATTTGGCAATAAAACTTCTACACTGGGCAAAGATGTTGTAGCCTGTCATATGGCAAATTTACTTACCACAAGAGCAATTGTTCTTGGTAAAGAAAAAGATTTTAAAAAATCATTTTTAAAATTCAAACAATTATGTTTGTTGTTTTTAAAACAAAATAAAAAATTCATTTATGCTTTTGGTGATGATTCTTGGTATGAAAGTTTTGTTGAATTTCAATCTAAACAACATGAGTTATTGTTACAAGAAATTTATTTCAAGTTTAGCGATGGTTCTGAGTGGACAATTTTTCTAAATGATATTGCTAATTTAAAAATGATGTATGAGCCTGATCATAAACATAATAAGAATGAACTTCTTGAGAACCCTGTTGATCTTGCAGAGTGGGCACAAAAAATATTAACCTGGGAGCAAGTAAAAGATTTCTCTGTATTAAGAAAAATTTCTGGTAATGAATCTACGTATAACAATGAGTGGGCAGAAGTTAAAAAACAAGTTCTGCAATATAAATATGAAGCTGAAGACTGATTTATTGAATCCAAAAAATTTCAATCGAACACAATATGAGCTCGAAGAATTTTTACTTTTATGTGTTTTTGTTGCTGGAAAAAGTTCAAAACAACAATATGCTAAATTAGAATTATTTTTAAACGAACTAGGAAATCCAGATAATATTTTTGAAACTCTTTCAAAACTTTCAATTGAGCAAATTAATGATTTACTTGTTAAAGTTAAAGCTGGTCAATATTCAAAATTAAGTAGTTGTTTGTTTGTGTTATCTAGAAAAAAATTGGATTTGAAAAATTGTAGCTTCGCGCAGTTAGAATCAATTCCGGGAATTGGAATGAAAACTTCAAGGTTTTTCATTACTTACACAAGACCAAATTCTATGTGTGCAATTCTTGATACACATATCCTTAGTTGGCTGAGATTTGCATACCCAGATGCGCCTAAATCTACTCCTTCAAACAAGAAACAGTATATAAAATGGGAAAATATTTTTCTTTCTGAATGCTTAAAAAGAAATCTGCCACCAAATGAATTAGATATTGAAATTTGGAAACAAAATCAAAAATCATGGATACTTTAGGACAACATATACTTTTAGATCTTTATAACTGCCAGAATGCAGACTCACCTTGGGTTGATCTTAAAAACATGTTTATGAGAGGTCTAAATAAAGGAAATTTCACTGTTTTGAATGATCATCATCATGAGTTTGAACCTCATGGAGTAAGTGGTGTTTTTATTTTAGCTGAAAGTCATTTAAGCTTTCACATATGGACTGAGTTAAATTTTGTTTCTTTAGATATTTATTGGTGTGGCAGTTCATGCAATGAACAAGCTTTAATAAATGAAATAAGCGAATTTTTTACACCAGAAGCTATTGAGTACAAATTTGTTGAACGTGGAATTTTTTCAGAATAGGTTTTTTATCTTATTTCTTGAAAAATAAAATATGATTCAGCAAAATTTAAATGCCAAAATTATTAAAGAAGTATTTTACAACGCTTCTTTGCAACCAGCACAGGCGAACACAGTTAATTTAACAGTTGAGAATTGTCATGTTAGCGCTTTTGTTGAACAAATTGTAATTACTTTTGCTTCTGCTGATACCACTGCAAGTAGCATTGTGTGTAGTTTGTTGAATAGAGGAAATGGCTACACAGGACAAATTAATGGCTTGAGTCCTATCACTTTTACACAAATTGGATTAGCCACAGCTGGCACAAACCAAACGTTAATTACCAACGCGGCAAATACTCAGGTAAATATTTTTGTGAACGAGTCAGTACAAGACTCTGAGGGTTTAGGTAACATTTATGTAAGATTAACGAAACCTGCTGGTATTTTCAATGTAAACTTTACTCTTGCTGTAATTTATAGACCTGAAATAACATACAACATGAGATTGAATCAGAGGAATCAAATTTCGTCTGATAAAGTTGCCAGAGTATTGTCCCAAACAGGTATTTTAACTTATGGTGATACTTCAACAACTATGGTTGATCAAAGCAATTATATTTCAAAAGTTTTCTGCTCAAGAAATAATATTGAAAATGTAGCTTATGGCTTTGGCGTTATGAATACAAGCCCATATTTTTATTTTGGCACACCTTTTAAAACAAGACGTTGGTTTTTAGGTTTTTCAAGTGATTGTACGCCAAATATTGGTATTGTCACTTTCTCATATTTTAATGGCTCTAATTTTGTAGCACTGGCTTCAACACAAGTTGCCAATGGTTGCCAAGGACCAGGAACTTATAAGTTTGCTTATGACGGTGTTGTAATTGTCACACCACCAACTAATTGGGCTGCAATCAAATTTGCAAATGATCCTTTGACAAAATATAATACTACTATGATTGGTTTGGGTACTTTGGCTACAAATAACACAATAAATAATCCTGAAATGTATTGGATTCAATGTCAAGTTGGTTTTGCAAGCAATGACCCAATTACAAATCAAACCATTACTGTCTCTACAGTTTGCCCTTTAATTGATCCAGAATTTCCTTTGACCACAAGAAGAAGGTTAATTTAAAACACATTTAGAAATAAATAAAGAGCCCAAAAAGGTGGGCTCATAAAGGAGAAAATATTTATGCCAAAATACCCATCAGGATACTATGGAGTCTCTACAGGCTCTACATATAATAATGTTGTTACAAGAAGACTTGCGATTAAAGATCGCGTTGCTTTCAGCCAGTCTTCGCGATTTGGAGGTCAGTGGATTGAGCCTAAAGGTAATCCAGTTCCATATAATGGAACAATTATTGATGCCGTAGGTGCAGTTCAGCAACTTATCAATGAGTTCAATTTGATTTCGCCAGTTATCCCAGATTTGGGCGCGCCAGTTATTCTCAGCCAAGTTGGTATTGCTACCAACGTATTGAGAAATAATGTTGGTGTAGCTGTTTCGTTCATTGGTGATATGGTTGGCACTGTTGGTACTGCTCTTACCATTGATGGTTTGGGTCTTGGTACTAACACACGAGTATTGTTCTACGGTCTCACTACTGCTTCACTTAACGGGGTCTATAATGTAAATTATAATAATCCTAACGTATTGGCAACTGGTGTTACTACACTTAACGTGCCTTTGTATACATTCTCACGAGCAAGTGATATGAGATTTTGGTGGCAATTTGTTAAGCCAAAAGCTTTTGTTGTTGCTGGTGGTACAAATAACAAAGGTTCTGTGTTCTCTCTTCAAACTGATTCATGGGAGCTAGGTAACTTGTTTACAATTGCTGCTGGTGTGGCTGTTACTCAGCTTGCTGGTACTTCTATCACATTTACTGCAACAAACTATAGCCCTAATTCTCCTTCAGGAATTAATGTGGGTGCTTTGGGTACAGTTGGCGCGGGTAACACATCTGTTATTTTCCCAGCTTATAACCCTTCTCTCAACCTTAATACTGGTGAGTACGACTTCCTTGCTCAAGCTTCGATGGGTAAATTTATCCATCTTAAGAACAGAGCTAGAAGACTTGCCTATCAAGTATTCAAACTTAGAGAAAACTACACACCGTTTGTTTCTCAGTACCAAAACAATGTTATTACAGCAATTGGTGTTGCAAATACAGACAACAACATCGGTTACTCAACCGGAAACGACCTTCCAACACCAGGAAGATACCCTTCCGGATTCAACAGAGGCTTCTAAAAAAGCAATCTACACACACACAAAAAGACCAGCTTTGCTGGTCTTTTTTTTATTTCAATTTTTTATACTTAAATTAATTCTCAAGTTAAAATTATCAATGTCAATTGGTGGCAGAACAAATTCACCATTTTCTTCAGTTGAAGCTGCCGCTACAAAACTTTCTTCAGACAATGAGTATCCAAAAACATCTATGCCCGATTGTAAACAAATTCTTTGGGCTAGATAAATAGGTGCAGCATAATAGTTTTCTGTTTTAGCAAAATCCACTAATTTTTCAAATAATTCGTTTGATTGTTCTTCATCAATATATTCAGTAAAATCTTCATCAGGGTCAGGCAAATCATCTATTGATTTAAATACCGCCCACATAGAGGGCAACAATAGGGCTTTAGAAAAATCTTTTTGTGCGTCTTTAGCAAGGGCAAAAACAGATCCAGAAATAATTGTTGCGCATTCTTTTTCAGCAATAAAGTTTTTAATTTTTTCAACTTCAGGTTTTACAAGTTGTTTATAATTTTCTAATAACTCATTCAATTTCAAATTGCAAAATGTTGTTTTTTGTTGTTCTGCTGCACTAGAAATTTCATAAAATGAATTCATTTCTTCATCTAGTTTATCTAACCAAATGTGACAATCTTCATTAGTGGTTATAAAATGCGACGTGTGGTATGTACTGGGGCATGTTATAGAGCAACCATCTTCAAAAATTTCTATTGAAAAATATCCATAAATTGGATTATCTAAATTTACAAAAAGTTTACAAACTAAATTTCCAGAAGAATCGGAAATATCTGTAGGCAAAATTTGAAATGGTAAAGTTTTTGTTGTGTCTATGAAGCCATAATTGAGAATCTTGCTTGCTAATTCTTGCGCAAAAATTACTTTTTCTATATTTTTTGTGATCCAAGATTCAATAAATTGTTGTAATATAAGAGTTTCTTTTGATTCCATTAGATTATTTATACATTTTTTTCAATAATAGAGTCAACTTTTACCGCAGAAAGGGCACTAGCAATTTTGTAACAATGAATTTTTGATCCACTGTAAACACACGCAGAGCCTTTTTCATGAATTTCATAAGTTTTTTGAAAAGCTTCATTTTCATTAAGTGGAACTGCTTTGCACAATATCATTAAAACTATTTCAAAAGGAGTAAAATCATTGTTGAAAACAATGATTGAATAACCATCATCAACAGAATTAATAGAATCTAAAAGAGATTGTGAAATTTTCTCTTCTATTAAAGTTTTAGAATTTTTACTCACAATAATATTTACGAAATTATTTAGCCCTTCTAATCATTTCTCCAGATGAATTATTAATTTCATCAACTAATTCATCTTCAAACTCTTCGTCTGATATAATTCCTTCTGTTTGTCCTAACATTAAATCATATGTATCAAGGTCGTTTTCATATTTTTCTCTATTAGTAAAATAAAATTCTACAAGATTCTTTGGGTCTAAAGGTTTTTTGCTATCTTTTTTGAAATCATCCACAACTTTTTCAATTAAAAATTCAATAAAATTTTCTCGTAAATTATCTAAGTATTTTTCCATTTCAGAATCATCATTATCATCATTTTTTTCTTCTGTCATGTATAAAACATATTCATGAAAATCTGTATCTTTTTTATCTATTTTTTCTTCTGGGCAATTTTTTTTTAGTTTTTCATTTATTTCTTTTAAGTCTTCTTCATTTACATTATTCTGTTTAAATTTTTCAAAATAATGTTTTGTTTCAACTCCAGCTTTTTCTAGCATTAATAATTTTGTTGGAATTTCAGAATCTATTGTGGATGATTTTAAAGCTTTAGATTTATTAAATTCTAGTAAATATTTTGCAATTGAATCAGCTTGATTAAATTTCCCTTCATTGTCTAATTTGTCAGCTAATTTTAGTAAATTTTTATCCACATAATTTGTTTAGCACTTTGTGTACAATTATCCTATGTTACTTATATCGCATCGCGGCAATTTGACTGGTGCATACAGTTGCATTGAAAACCATCCTGACTCTATTGAAAAAGTTTTAAATTCTGGTTATGATTGCGAAATAGATGTATGGAAAGTTAAAGATGTTTTTTTTCTCGGTCATGACGCCCCTTCTTATGAAGTTCCAAGAAGTTTTTTGTTAAAAAAAGGTTTATGGATTCATTGTAAAAATTTAGATGCTTTGATAGATTTGAAAGATGACACTAATGCTTTTTATCATAATACAGATTCATACACATTGACATCCAAAGGGTTTGTGTGGGCTTATCCTGGGAAAGAAACTAAAGTTGGTTGTGTTAGAGTACAATATGGTTTAGAGTCAACTCCAGAAGATATATATGCAGTGTGTACAGATTGTGTGATGGACTATGTGAATTTAGTTCGATAAATATTTATCATTTTTAGATGATGGCAATTTTATAACACAAGTAACACAATCTGAAATGGCTTCAAAATCAGTGGCTTCATTTTTTTCAATAAGAATGATGTCATCTTTTTCATAGATTACTCCATTCATTTTAGCATTGCCTTCAACTATTACAGTTATTTCATTTGATAATTTATGATAATGTTTAGAATCATAGTCGCCTTTTTTATATCTTTTAATACTAACTTCAAAATCTTTTGTTGGAATTATTGTTGGAGAAAAATCACCAATAAACCAGCCGCCAATATAATTTTTTAGATTGTGTTTAATCATTTGTAGTTGATAAATAGTAATTTAAATCTTCAGGAGTTCCAAGACCTAACATTTTATCTACATTGTAAACACCAATTTTTTTTTGGTCTTCTATAGCATGAGTAAATACTGGACAAATATAAAACTCGTTATTCACTCTGATATTTTTTTCAATCATTTCCTTGGCATACTTTACAAAATCAGAACCTTTTGCCCACCAATAAATACCTACGGTTGCAATATTACTTATTGGTTTCTTTTCAGCAACCTCTGTAACAAGCCCTTCATCATTAATTTTTACAAAACTCCACTTGGGGTGAGTTGCTTCAAAGGTCAAAATAGATCCATCAAGATTATTATTTACATTATTTTTCATAAACTCGAATGAATCCCATTCAATATATTGGTCTGAGTTTGCCATCAAAATTGGGTTATCATTATCAATTAAATTTTCAGCTAAAAGCACTGTACAAGCAGAACCCTCTGTTAATCCATCTGTAATAATAACTTCACAACCTGGTGCAATTTGGTTTAAAAATTCTTTCAAAGAATATTTTTCAGCATGTTCTTTTCTAACGATAAAAATGTATTTTGCTTCAATATTTAAAGTTTCTAGAACTAATTGTATCATTGGTTTGCCTTTCACTTCTATTAAAGGTTTAGGGAAAGTATAACCCGCTACTTCAAATCTTGATCCGGCTCCAGCCATTGGGATAATTACATTGAGTTTTTTGTCAGAATATTTTTGTTTCATAGTTTTATTTTTTACTTTTGAAATTTTTTCTAATATTTTTTCTAATGTTACATCATCTGAATTTACAACTCGTAACACCTCAGACTTTGTTGAAATTGCGCCTTCATATCCTACTTTAGAGTCTTCTATTATTAATGTATTAGTTGGATTACAATTGAAATGAATCATAGCTTTTAAATATATTTCTGCTGAAGGTTTTGGATTTTCTACGTCTTCATTAGATAAAATCAAATCAAAAAAATCTAGGATTTCAAGTTTTTCTAAAATTTTAACAATTGTTTCTTTAATTGCATTTGATGCACAAGCAATTTTATAATTCTTAGCCTTGAGTTGTTTTAAAATTGAAATTTTTTTTTCATCTTTAGTAAAAAATTTTTCAATGTATTCAAAAGTCAATCTTTGTTTGGTTTTCCATATTTCATTACAAATTTCATCTGTGAGATGATCTCTATCCTTGAGCAAGTTTAATTTCGTTCTGGTGCTTCTTCCATTGAAATCAAAATCATGTTCTTTTTTTGATATAGAAACTCCACTAAATTTGAAGTAAGCTTGAGAAAAAGTTTGATAATGCATATCTGGAGAATCACATAAAACTCCGTCTAAATCAAAAATTATTAATTCTATCATATTTTTCTTCCTTTAATGTGATCATTTCATCAATCATTGATTCAAAGCTATACTCTGGTTCCCAACACAATTCTTGTCTTATTGGTAAAGAATCACCCTTTAATGCATTAAGTTCTTCTGGTCTTAAAAATTTTTCATCAAGCTTTACGTAATTTGAATAATCTAAACTTAATTTATTGAATACATATTGTGTTAAGTCTTTTACAGATCTACTTATTCCTGTAGCCACAACATAATCTTTTGGTGTATCGTTTTGCATCATCAAATGCATAGCTTTAACAAAATCTTTTGAGTGACCCCAATCTCTTGTGGCTTCTAAGTTACCTAGCTTTAATTCATTCATCAAACCACGTTTTATTTTAACAGCACCATCTACTACTTTGGCTGTTACGAAATTTGTGCCTCTATACGGGCTTTCATGGTTAAACAACACTCCAGAGACTATAAACATGTTATATGAGTGTCTATAGTTTATAGCTAGATTGTGTGCGGCTAGTTTTGAGCACCCATACGGACTAACTGGATGCATTGGGGTAGTAATTCTTTGAAACCCATCATCATCAATAGAGTTACCAAACATTTCGCTTGATGATGCTTGATAAATTTTAATATCTTTATTAATTACTCTAGCTGCCTCTAAAATATTCAAAAAACCTTGACAATTTACTTGATTCGTATATCCAGGTATATCAAAACTAATTCTCACATGAGATTGTGCACCAAGATTATATATTTCGTCTGGTTTTATTTTTTTAATTAAATTAAACACGCTCATTGAATCCGTTAAATCACCATAATGAAGATGTAATTTTTCAACAAAATTATTTAATCTAAAACTCTGGTTTTCAGGTACAGAATGCCTTCTTACCATACCATGCACTTGATAACCAAGGCTTAACAAATGTTGAGCCAAATAAGAGCCATCTTGTCCTGAAATTCCAGTGATTAATACTTTTTTCATTTTCTGGCTACCTCATAATTCTTAATGAACCATTCTATTGATTTATCAATTGCTTCTTCAAAAGGAGTAAATTTTACATTTGGGATCAATTCTTTTAGCCTTGAAATGTCAGTGGGTTTTCTAAGTTGTCCATCTGGTTTTGTAGAATCGAACACAATGTTCCCTGTATAGTTGAAAGATTTAGCTATAATATGAGCGCATTCTTCAATTGAAATTTCAACACCGCTGGAAACAATAACAGAATCATAATTATGATTAATTGGCAAAAGTTGTTTTGTTATTTTTGCTAAGTCTTGCGAAAAAATAAACTCCCTTAAAGGCTTACCAGTTCCCCAAATCACAAAGTCTGTATTATTTTTTTTAGCTAAAAAACATTTATGAATCATTGCTGGCAATACATGTGAATTTTTAAGATTAAAATTATCGTCATATCCAAAAACATTTGTTGGAATTATTGTAAAATAATTTTTTCCTAACTTTTTTGCTTCCTGACAGAGGTGTTGCATCATTCTTTTTGCATATGCGTATGAATCATTTGTGTAATGTGGCGGTCCTTGAAAAATATATTCTTCTTTGAGTGGGTAAAGAGTTTTATCAGGAAAAACGCATGTTGATGAAAAATTTACCAATCTTTCAACATTTGAATTGAATGCTGCTTCAAAAACAATATTGTTTAAATTACTATTTAGCAAATAAAAGTCAATTTTGTTTTCATAATTACTGACTACGCCACCCACCTTAGCTGCAGTATGAATAATCGTATCAATTTCATTTTCTTGCAAAAAACGGGAATAATTCTCTAAATTATTAATTCTTTGATCGTAATTGATTGTTGAAATTTCTTTTTGAATAGCTGAGCCCACTAAACCTTTATAACCTGTGAGATTAATTTTGCTCATAAGTATGTTATACAAATTTTTTGACGTATGCTGTTGGACAAATATAATTTAAAGAAATTATATCAACATTTTTTTCTTTGAAAAATCTGTCTACTCCCTCAGATTCAGACCATTTACCATAACCATATTCATCAAAAACAACTAAACCGCCTTTTGAAACTCTATCCCACAACGCGCATAATGAGTCATAAGTTGGCTCCCCCAAATCTAGATCAATGTACAAAAGAGAAATTTTAAAACCTGGGTTTTCTTCTACATATTTATGTGCTGTTTTAGAAATATCACCTTGTATAAATTCAAATTCATGTTGTTGGAAACCATTTTTCAGAATTTCTTGCTCTAAATACAATTTGTAATTTTTTTCATGTCTAAAATTCCTTCCATTGAACAACTGAGACATAGCTTCTTTATCAATGCTTTTAAGACTATTTAATAATTCTTCTGAATCAAACATATCAAATCCAACAATCTTCTTGCTGGTGTTAGGACACAAATATCTTTTTAATTTCAAAAAACTGTAAATTCCAGATCCTTTGAATACACCGCATTCCACTATGTCTCCAGGTACATCTTTGACATTATTAAATAAAAGAGTTCTTGCCAATAATTTGCCAAATACTTTCACATCATTGCTCATAATGAAGTTATTAAAACCGTCATATAACGATTGTTCTGATACAATTATTTCTATATTTTCTTTCTTCATCTTATCCCTGATCTCTGTCTGCATGAAAGTACATTAATGGTTTTTGATTTTTAAAACAACTTAAATTTCTTGCACCGAATCTTACCCAGTCAATTTTAATTTTTTGAAAAATATTTCTCTCATTTTCTTTCATGTCTTCTGGATATTCAAGTCTATACTGAATATCGCTAATTTTAAATAAATTTTTTGATATTAACCAAGCTTGATAATTCAATTGATCAAAAACTTCCCAATCACAAGAAAAGAAAAAACCATTATTATATTCTACATCTTTGAAATAAGTTTCTAGATGTTGATCTATGAACCAAGGAATTGTATTCCAGACAGAATACATTTTTTTGAATTTTTTTAGCTCTTCATTTTCTGTAAAAATTCTTGAACTTTTTTCTTGTATATTAATTAAAAAGTCAACATCAGATGGATAGCAATAAATTACCCTATCATCGTAGAATTTCATAAAAGATTTTTCAAAACCTGTGTTTACAAACAGACTTTCTGAATCAACACATGCATATCCGTAGTATTTTTTCATTTGAAATACATAATATAAACCAAACATTTTTTTATATGTTACTGGACTTTTGCTTGAATTTACATTTGGGCATATAATGATATTTTTTTCATCAATTAGTTTTTTATAAAATTCAATTTTGTCTGATTCTTCTTCAGACACTACTACATATAAATCAATGTCTGGTTTTACTAGATTGTAACTTTTTGTAAGTTTTTCTAACCACTCAATTTTAGGAAAGTGAATGGGCACAATCATAGCCAAATTGTTAATCATGCTTATATTGTACAATTTAAACATGAATTTTACGTTTGGTGTCTGTGCTTCTGAAGGAAATAAAGATTTACATAAACTTCTCGCTAAAAGCATACACAATCTTAAAATACCAAACTATGAAATATTATTTATTGGCGCAATCGATAAAGTAGATGATCAATCTAAAGTAATACATTTTGATGAAAATATCAAAAAAGGTTGGATTACTAGAAAAAAAAATTTGTTGTGTCAAAATGCAACGTATGAAAATATTGTTCTTTTGCATGATTATATTGAGTTTGAAACAAACTGGTATGAAGGTTTTTTAAAATTCGGAAACGATTTTGATTTAGCCATGAATATCATTTTAAATTCAGATAATACAAGGTTTAGAGACTGGTGCTTGAATCCTTATGATGTTATTCCCCCAAAAGGTCCAATAGTTAGCAGAGAGTTTTTTTTGCCATACTATATCACGCACTTAACAAAAAAAATGTATTTTTCTGGCACTTATTGGGTTGCAAAAACACAGTTTATGTTGAACAATCCTTTAGACGAAAATTTAACTTGGGGTGAAAGCGAGGATTTAGTTTGGTCTAACCAAGTTAGAGAAAAAACACAATTTAAAATGAATACACATTCTGTAGTAAAATGCATGAAGCAAAAATATTGTGATTTTACTGAAATATCTTTAGAAAATATCAAGAAGATAGAAAATGATACATTTTAGTCAAATCCATAGAGGTATCTACTGGAGTGTTTTCGGGCACATAAACTTTCTCAACATTAATATTTGATTGTATTGCCAATTCAAAAATTGTTTTTTTCTCTGTTCCAATATTATATATTCCAAAAGCATTTTTTTGAATCATTTCTATTATTATTTCAGCTATCTTTGGAGTGTAATCAAAATTTCCGATTCGGTTTACAAACGCTTTATTAAACGGAAAAGGGTAAGGTTTATGTGTGCACCTAAGTATTAAATAATTGCAATTAACAAGTTCTATTACATTGTCCCCTAATAATTTACTAACAGAGTACCAATTTTCACTTGGAATAGGTGGATCATTTTCATTTGGTTCTTTTTTTGAATTATTTGCATAAACAAAATCACTGCTAATATGAATCAATTTAATATTTTTTTTCTTACAAAATAAACTCAAGTTGTATACCGCTTTATAGTTAACATTCCAATGAGAATCCTTATCAGAAGAGTAAGTGTTTGTATTGGCTATACAGTTTACAATTTCTGTATAGTTTGACATAATGTGTTCAAAAGTGGAAAAATTACAAATGTCAAATTGGTGCTCTTTTCTGGAAAGATAACCCCACCCAGTTTGTTTAACAATTTCAGAACCTAATAATCCTTGACCTAAAACTAAAACTTTTTTATTCATATTTAAAATTATTTATTACTTTGTCGATGTATTCAAAAACAGTGCTGGAATAGTGAGGCGCGGCGCCAACAAAAAATACTTTATCAAGTACTTGGTTCGCTTCAGGATATTTTTTGTAATCATCTAGAAAACTATATCCAGGGTGTAATAAAATATTTCCAGCAAAATAATTCCTGGTTTGTATTTTATTTTTTTCCAAATAACTTACGAGTTTTTGTTTTAAATCAAAATTATCACATATAAAAGGTGTCCCAAACCAACATGGGTCTGATTTTTCAAGTGTTTCTACACCACGAATTCCCTCAATATTATCAACAAATATTTTTTCAATAATTTTTTTAGAATTTTTTCTTTTGATATCAATTTCATCAAATTTTTTCAATTGCTCCAAACCTATTGCGCCTTGTAAATCAAGAGGCTTTAAATTATAGCCCATATTAGCAAAAACATATTTGTGGTCTATAATTCCATGATAATTTGGTAACCAGTTATCAAATCTTCTTTGACAAGTTCCACAAGCAGATAAATTGGCTGACCCCACACAATAACAATCTCTCCCCCACCATGATAAACTAACAAACAAAGCTTTTAGTTCATCATCATTACTACAGACCATTCCGCCTTCACCAGTGGATATGTGGTGCGCTGGATAAAAAGAATTAGAAAAAGCTACATAATAATCTGAGATATTTTTGTTGTTAAATTTGCTTCCCAAGCTATCACAATTATCCCCGATTAAAATTAGATTGTGTTTAGTTGCTATTTCCTGAAGTTTATCCATATCAGGAGGATTTCCTAGTACTGGTGAAATAAATATGCCTTTTGTTTTTGAAGTAATTTTAGATTCTATTTGCTCAATATCAAAATTTAAAGTATTCCATTCAATATCTACAAACACAGGTTTTAAGCGATTTTGATAAATGACAGAAATAGTTGTGGCAAATCCTACAGGAGAAACAATAATTTCATCATTGTCATCCCAATTAAATCTTTTTTTAAGAGCAGCAATCAAAACTAAATTTGCTGAACTTCCAGAATTAACCATGTGGGAATGTTTCACTCCAAATTTTTTACTGAATTCATATTCAAATTTGTGAACTTTTTCTCCAGCAGTTATCCATTTTCCATTTAAAAATGAGTTGATAGCTGCTTCAATTTCTTTATTATCCCAATAAGGTCCAGAGTAATAAATTGATGTTTTGCCTTCTTCAAAAACATCTGAATTATAAATATAGGGAGCCACATGATTGCCGACTAGATTTTGTATATTTTGAAATTCAATCACTATATAATTGTACAATTTGATTATGCAAGAAGTTTTTAACATTTATTTTCATATAGCTTTAGCACAAAATTGGAAACAAAGTTTTGATCGTGTTAATGGGCATTTATTAGATTCAGGCATTATCGACAAATGTAATTCAATTGTTTATTCTATTAATGGTAATTTTAATGAAGTAGGGGATTATGTTAAAGGCAAAACCAAAAATAATGTATTATTTTTGGCAAAAAACTCTTACCATGAAGAATTTGAATTTCCTACTATTAATTTGTTGAAATCAGACTGTGAAAATCAAAATATTAAAGCCTTGTACGTGATGTCAAAAAGCGCCACTACTCCTTTCACACAACAACAAAAAGATCACATTGATGTAATGTCTTATTTTAACATCACACAATATGAAAATTGTTTAAAGCTTTTAGATGAATACGATGCAGTAGGTGTAGATTATCATTCAAGTCCTTACAAACATTTTAGCGGAAACTTTTTTTGGACAAAATCAGAACATGTTAAAAAGCTTCCCTATTTGTTCTGGGAACCTTGGCGAGAACATGCTCCACTAGGCGAAGAGCGACATGCCGCTGAAGCATGGGTATGCAAGCCAGAAGGTAAATATTATTCATTACACAATACAAATATCCCAGTGTTTGAGCGACATATTCACGAATATCCATCATCCAAATATAGATAAAATTCTGGTTTCAGGAAGCCAGAATTTTCTACTCAATTCAAAATTTTCTTCAATAGCTTTTTGGTCTATTTCAAACTTTTCAAAGTTATCAAGAACGTAAACTAATTCATCGTAGTCATCAACTTCAATAATTCCTTTTGTATTAAAAAAATTTGAAATATTATTGCAGCCCCAATAAATTGGAATTGTGCCTGTAGCAAAACAATCAATAATTTTTTCAGTAAAATATGAATTGTTTTTTACATTTTCTATGCATACATGGAACTGATAATCTTTCATTGCATCAAATTTATAATCTAAAGGCTTAAATTGAGGTCCAAAATTTGAAATTGCTCGGTGGCTTGAAATTTTATGTCTGAGCGCTTGACCTTCTGTGTAAGCTTTATTTGAAGTTATCATTGAAATTGTGTTTTTTATTTTTGGATAAACTTTGAGATCAGCTTCTTTAATCCAACATCCACCAACTGGAAAATTTATTGCATTAGGTAGATGCAATAATCTATCATCATGAGTTAAAATATTTTTGAAATCAGCGTAATTTTGATTAATGTCAGCGACTAAAGCATCGCTAATCATAAAAGGGCTTTCTAAAATCCAAAGAATTTTGTTTGGTGCTGTAATTTTTTTTGTCATATCATAACAAGACTCAGTAAAAAAAATTAACCTATCATCAATAATTAACTCTGTTCTTTTCCAATCAAAAGGAATGTATATATCATTATAAGGACTTCCTGCTGAAACTGCGTGATTGAATTGTTTGTCAAATATTTGAAAAGAATGTTTTACTGATGTCATTATATGTTAGTCCTACTGTATTATAGCTTGGGTGCACTGCCACACAATTTAAATTAAATACAAAATTTTTATTTTTATCTGAAACATATTGATTTAAACCTACTTCATCAAATCCGTCCATGATGTATTTTTGGCACATCATGCCCTTATATGCTTGTTTATATGATTCTTTAAGCATCAAGTACACGCTGTTGCAAAAGTATGCTGGTTGTATACTTAATAAATTGTCGTAAAGTTCAGATTTTTTCCAAGAATCGTGAGCTAAAACATAATTAACAAGTAAATTTTGCAAATTTGCTGATACTCTGACAGGGTGTATGCCTTTGTAGTAATGTTCCAGGGCTCTAACTTGTTCAAAAAAATTGTAAGGATTATTTTTATTGTATTTAAGATTTTCAAATGTCGCTCCCCACATGTTTTCAATTTTAATTTCAGAAAATAAATCGCGGAAATAGATTCTATTCTCTTCATCAACAAAATTATCCAAAAAATACTCGATCCCAGGAATCCCTGAAGTTATTAAAGGTGCATAACATCCTGTTTCATTCCAGTTCACTTTATCAACATCATTCAAAAAATTATTCCAAGCATGTGTAGTCATAAAAATATCTTCATCATACTTTATGATATAATCTGCTTTTGATTCTGACATTATTCTGCATTTATCAATGTAGCATGGCTGAAGTTGAATATAATTATTAAAACTGATACCACTTTCTTCAAATTTTTTTTCAAGTTTATCAACTACATTTTTTTTGCAAAAAAAATCATTCAGCATAGTTACTTGTAAATTATTTTTAAAACAAGTATCTATATTATAAATTTCTTCACAAATTCTAAGTAAATTTTCTTGCCTGGTATGAGCAAATAAAAATAATTCAAATTTCATTATTATTTTTATACGTTTTTTCTCTGATATATTGCTTCAAATTACAATCTTTTTTATAACCCACTCTTTTCACTGAACAATACCCTTCATCATATTTCTCGTCTATTTGTGAATTTGTGATCATATGATTGTGATTATTAATTTTATTTGATGGATCAAATGTGCCAAAAAAAGGCGGAAACATCCATAATTGCCCAGTCTTCAAAGCCATGTACCCAGGATAAATTTGTATTAAATCCCTATTTGAATAAAAATTTAATGCAAATTCTAAATGCTCTTGACATAATTCTATTGCTTCTTTTGTTAAATAAGCAAATTCCCAATTGCTTACCATCGCGTTTTCAATATCTAATGCTTTGTTTAAGCCTTTTTCATCCCAATTAAAAGTTCCATATTGTATTAAAGGATTTCCAATTGTTGTGTTTGTAAAATTTTTGCCAGTATATTTATAATCCCAATCTGGACAATTATAAAATTGCAAATAATTAACATTTTTTTCAGGAAAAAAAGCACGAATCATATATTGATTAGCAGAAAATAGACATAAGTGATCAAAATCAATTTTATTTTCTTTCAAGTATTTCATTAAATCAATAAATACCCCGAAAATAAAAACAGATTGATTGACTGGTTGCACAATATGTTTTAACTTTACACATGGGTGATCAACATAGGGGTGATTAATAATTATTTCACAATTATCATCAAAATACTTGATATTTTCACACATATCTTCAAGATCATCGTAGTCTTGATTTCTTGCGTCACCAAAAATCAAATATAAAGTTTTAGTTTTTTTTACACAATCTGACATATTTCTTGAAGTCTTTCTCCAACTAATTCAATAATTTTTTCTTCATATTTATTTACATAATCTTGCATATTACTATCATAGTCAAGATAGTGCAAACATGCTTTTAAGGTTTTCTCTCTATCATTTAGATTGTGTAGCCATCTTTCCCAAGGAGTTTTTTCAGCAATCAAACACGCAAAATAATTTTTATCCAATGATTTTAAATTATCATAAATCACGCTGTTACTTATATATGTAAATTCAGGGGCAAAATTATATGAACTCACTCCCAAATCTCTTAAAAGTTTCAATTCTTCATTTGTATGAAAATCACAATTATGTCTTTTGATTTTCAAATTGTATTCATTACCTAAAGAGACGAAATTTTTTGTTTTATTTACATCTATAGGTGAAATATTTTTGCAATCAAAAACTACAGATCCTCCTTGGCAAACTAAATATGTTAACGAATCAGCAAAAGGTGCTAAATCATCAAGTGCTTTTTTATATTCGAATACTGAAAGCTGTTGAATGAAATCCTCAGTTCCAAATTCAAAAGTTAAACGTGGATTGTACTTTAAAAAAGAATGAATCCATTTGATGTAATCATGGTTAATTGCTTTTGTGTAATACCAAGGGTCAATATGCACCATATTGAATTTTTGTGAGTCAAATTCAATGACTTGTTCATCAAATTCATTTATGCAAAAATGATCTCTTTCAATTACTAGATTTGAATTGATTGCTTCTTCAATAATTGAAGAGTTTACATATCCACCTTTGTTATTAAATTGTCTTTGTGAAAATATAAAACCAATTGGAAGATTCGAATTTATAATAGCTTTAAGTATAGGGCTATTGACTGGAGAAATAAATAATTTAGGCGTGTTGTTCATGATTAATTATTTTATTTAAATTGTACCATCCCATGCAGTACAATAAAGTGGCTTCATCACCAGTATGCACACCTGATGAAGATAATTGTATTAAAGAAACTATTAAATTTATAATTTTAATATCAATGCCGTTTGATAAACACCAATTTTCTAAAGTGTTTATAAGCTGAATATTTTTTTTAGGTGTGCCTGCATCAAAAAAACATTGATCGTTTTCAATTTTCACATAAAACTTTTTTTCTTTGATTGCTTCATGATCAAAAATAAGATTGTGTTTCATTTTTGCAATATCATAAAGTTTATCACCTAAGTTTGTCAAAAAACCTTCTCTCCAGTCAATTAATAAAAATCCATCATTTGTTTTAATAACATTTTCAAAAACTAAATCACCATGACAACGAAACATTTCTGTATTAATTTTAAATTTTTTTTCAGCTTGTTCTATTAAATTAAATAAGTTATCAACTGCTCTGAAATTTATGTTTTTGACTGAAGAAATAACATTCTTTCTTTCTTTTTCAAAACTTTCCACACGCATTATAGCTTTATTAATATAAAAGTTTTTAAAAAAATCATCATCAAATTTATTAGTTTTTTTCCATAAATTTTCATTACACCAAGAAAGAAAATTATCTAAAATATTTTCATTTAAGACTTTTGATAATGTAATTCCTTTTATAAAATTATAATAAATGAAATTGCCTTTTTGATTACAACTTGGTACACAATCTGACAATTCTTTGCTTCTTTCAAACAAAGCATCTACTTTATTTTTGTCACTAAAATATTTTACTATTTTGTTATTGACATAATATGTCATTTCATTTTTTTTTGACAGAACACAAATTTCTGAGTTGAACTTTTGTTCAGCATTACTTAAAGCAATAAAATTGCCAATATCGATCCAGTTTTCAGTTTCAATAAAATTTATTTTCATTTGTTGAAGAACGTGAGCATCTGAAAGATTGTGTGTTTTTTGTTTTAAAATTTCTAATGCAATTTTTTTAAATTCATCAAAATCTTTTACATAAGCAAGTCCTGTATAGCAAAGTTCTCCTTCTTTAGCAGGTTCATCTTTAATTGTTGAGTCAAACATCCTATATTGGTTGCCTATAAATGTTTTAGAAACTAATGCAAAGTTGCTGTCAAAATAAATTGGTTTTGAAACAAAAGTGTCACAGGCATTATAAAAAAAAGGTTTATCAATTAAATCAAAAGTGCAAGAAAGAGAGTAAAGCAATGAAGATTGTGTGCTTTCGTAGTCACCAACTTCAACAAATTCAATATTTAAATCAGAGTGATTTATTTCAATATAGTTTCTCACTTGATCTTTCAAATATCCTAGTGTAATTATAAATCTTGTATTACTAGGGTAGCTTTCTAAAATATATGAAATAATTGCTTTATCTCCTAACTTTATTAAAGCTTTATTCAGGTAATTTGTAATTGGGGCTAACCTTGAGCCTAAACCTGAACAAGTAATAATTACATCAAATGTTTTCACATTGAATATTGTACATAAAATTAGTTGTATAATATGAATATGCAACATTTTTGGTTTAACATCATTGGGCATTTTGACGATACACAAATCATGGACTTTTTGGTTAAAAATGTTCCTGAAAATGGCACTATTGCAGAAATAGGTGTTTGGAGAGGGCGAAGCACTGCATATCTTGGAGTTGAAGCCTTAAATTCTGGTAAAAATATTCAAATAGACGCAATTGATTTATGGTTTACTCCTGATTCTGGTTATATTTCTCCTGAAGAATTCAGAGAAAAAAATTCTGAAGCTGATATTTATAATCTTGCTGAAGATTCGATGTATGTCAAGTTCATTCAGAATATGAAAGATCTAAGAAATGTTAGACCTATCAAAATGTGCTCTTGGGAAGCGGCGTCAATTTATGCAGATAATTCTCTTGACGCAGTATATATTGACGGCGATCATATTTATGAGTCTGTTAAAAAAGATATACATGCTTGGTATGATAAAGTAAAACCTGGTGGAATTTTGTCTGGGCATGATATTTTTAATTGTCTTGATGTACCAAAGGCAGTCAAAGAGTGTTTTGGGGATTCTTATAATACCTTAAACACTTCTTGGTGGATTCAAAAGAAATGATTGTTGTTTGCACACATCAATCACCGCAAATTCTTGAATTATTTTTATCTTCGTATCAAAATTGCAAAACAGAAGACCATAAAGTTTTAATTGTTGAAACTTCTGAAAGTCAAGTTTCAAAAGATATTGCTAATAATTATGGTTGTCTTTTTACAAATAGTGCACTTAAATATGAAATTGGTGCATACAATCATGCAATAAAATTATTTCCAAACGAAGATGAGTATTTAATGATTCAAGATTCATTTGAGTTTATTCAACCTGGATGGGAAAAAATATTTAGGCAATTATCTTGTGGGAAAAAGTTAGTTTCGATATGTAATTATAAGTTAACTGAAGATCCATGTCCAGGTTGTGGTAAGGCTGAGTTTGAGGCTTTATTTGATAAAAGTTTTCCTTCTAGTGAGGCATATGGAGTTTTATCTAATTCTTTTTATGTTCCTCAATCAGGCATGAAAATGTTAATTGATTTTGGAATTGAAAAGTTAAAAGCTGAAAACAAAAATGATACCTTTGCTACAGAAAGAGTGCTAGGAGCTATGGCTCATTGTTCTTGTGGCTATGATGATCTATCTACTCTTTTGGGTCCGTATGAATGGATAGTTGATAGATTCACCAATCAAACTGGATTTACAATTTATATTCAAAAACACATTAAAGGGCGACAGTAATTAAACTCTTCCAAATTCATCTTCGTATCTTATAATATCATTTTCAGAAAATTTTTCGCCGTATTGAACTTCAATGAAAATTAAATCATTTGTTCCGGTGTTTATGACTCTATGTTTTTGTCCTTTTAAAACATGACAAACAGAACCAAAAGTTATTAATTCTGTTTTATCATCAATTACCATCTTTCCATTCCCACATACTACAACCCATACTTCGTTTCTATGGTTATGGGATTGTAAACTTGAAGATTTTCCAGGCAAAACTTTTATTTCTTTGACATGGTATTTTTTGTCATATGCCAAAGTTGAGAAATTACCCCAAGGTCTTTCTTCACAAGGATTGATAATTTTTTCAAGCTCATCTTTATCAAGTTGATTGCGAACTGGGCTAAAACTGAATGCTGTTTTTAAGTTTGAATCTGGTTTTAAATCATTTACTATTATTCTAGAACCTCGATTGCAACCCATAATAATATCATCATAAAAAATCCCTGCTTTTGAAAGCTCTTCTTCGGTTTGTTTTTTCATGGAAGCTTTTCTTCCAGTTGTCAAGATGATTTTTGCTCCCTTTTTCTCAATACTATCTAAGAAAAATTTAGTTTCTTCTAAAACTTTTAATGATGATTTAGCTTGTTCAATTAAAGAACCTTGATGTTGAACGAGCACTCCATCTATATCAAGAAAATAAGTTTGAGTCATAGTTTTATTGTACAATAAAACTATGAGTAGTTTTTTACAACATGCAATCGATCCAGATGCAAATTCAGTTGAACAAGGTGAATTTTTTTATAGTTTAATTAAGTTAATTAAAGCAAAAGTAATTGTTGAAATTGGGGTAGATTGGGGATCAACTACTAGATATTTATGTCAGGCTGCTTTAGAAGTTGGCGGAAAAGTGTATGGATATGACGGTTGGTCTGACTATGGTCCAAATTTATCCTGGCATCATTCTGGAAGCAAAGAAAAAATAACAGAATTACTCAAAAGTAACAATTTTGATAATTTTGAGTTACATCAAGTCAACACACTAACTCCAGAATTTAAAACTTTTTTTGACAACAAGCATAACCATGTTGATTTTGCATTTATAGATGCAGATCATTCATATCAAGGAATTAAAAACGATTTTGATATAGTTTACCCACACATGAGTGATACAGGAGTAATTGCTTTTCATGATACTCTTAGAATTGATGGATGTAGAGAATTTATTATTGATTTGAGAACAATTTACAACAATGGAACATTTGATGTCATCGATTTCCCTTTTGGTAATAGAGACAGAAGAGTGGGCATTACTTTGTTGGTAAAAAGATCATACCCACTTCTTGGACTTGAAATAGACGAAATTTGTGGTAGTATATCATCTAAAGAAGAAATCTATGATAAAGAGAAACGATGGTTGTCTGATCAAATGAACTTATCAAAAAGCTCTACAAGATAATCAATATCAAAAAATTTATTGTTAAGAATGTAGGGCTCCATCAGATAGTCCATATACAAACTTTGATTTGAATCAATTTCTAAAATTTTAGATGCTAAAGCTTCATATGAATTAAAGTTTTTCATATTTAATATGCTATTTGGGTTAAATTCAAGATCTATTTTTTCATTTCCCCAATACACTGGGATACATCCAGCAACCATTGGTTCATAAATTTTCTCAGTAGTATACCCCCTTGAGCCATTGAATTCATCGTTATTTTCTATAGCGAAACAAAACTTGTACTGCTTTAAGAAGTTAATTTTGTTGATAGAACCTTCAGGAGTACCTGGTTCACCCTGAATTATTGGGTGATTGTTCATGTGTTTGCCAGCACAATCTATGTGAAAATATTTTGAGCATTCATTAATTGTTTCTTCTCTGGGGCAATTTCCGCCTCTCCCCTGAGAAATATAGGTAATTAACTTATTCTTCTCTTTAAGGGTTTCGCGAGAATAATCTTTGATTTTAATTGAATCAAAAGATGTTATACACTTAGAGTTATAAAGCTCCCATGCAAACAGACAATATAATGGTAATCTCATAAATCTTTCATCATCTACATAAAAAGTAGTTAATGCAAAATCACAATCATTGATGTAATAAAAAGGCTCTCCACTGAAATAAATTGCTTTGTAATTGCCATTTTTTCTAAATTGCGGTGAATCTGAAAAAACATAATCTGGATTATGCGGTGTAACATTTACATTATATTTATGTTTTAAAACATAAATAAAGAAATTGTCATATTTGTTAAACAAACCCCAGAAATTTTCAAACCAAATATTTAAAGTTTTCAATTAATATACTCCATTAACAATCAAAGAAGGTGAATTATCAATTGTACAAACACCTGGAAATAACGCAAGAACTTTTAAATTTGCATCACAAATAGCCCCATCAGCAGTGTCCATTTTTTCAAGTTGTTTCTTTAATATGTAATCGGCAACTTTTGGTGTCCTTATTATATAAGCTGAAATACCTTGCCTATCCCACTCATATGTATATTTTTTTTCAAAATTTACATTTTCATGTATAGAACTTCCATCTGGAAATCCCGAAAATAACGAAAGTATATCCCAATCCATCTCTAAACACTCTTCTAAATTAAGTGTATCAACAAAAACTGAATCATCTTCAAAAATAAGTGTATTGTGCAAATTTTTTTCTATAATTTGCTTATAAATAAGCATGTGCGCAAAAGATACAGCTATTTGTCCTCTACTCAATGGATCTTTTAATAAAATATTGTTTGGAAAAAATTCAAAATTATGTTGGGCAAAACCATCAATGCCAATACAGTCTGTATCTTGATGAACAAATTGGCTTAGTTCGTAATTTAAACCTTGCCATCTTTCATTAAAATCTTTGTATCTTTTTGAACTAGGATGTGCAATTAGATAAACATTCTTGAAATAGTTATTAATAATGTGACTCATTTTTCACCAAAATATTTGTTATAAATATTTTCTACAAAAGCTAAAGAAGTTTCGCTCATTTCATTAAGTACGTAATCTTTTTGTTTTAAAAACTTAACTGCAGAATACTGATTCATGTTAAATTTGTATTTTTCTCGTACTCTTTTAGACCACTCAACATCTTCAGCTTCGCCCCAAATTAAATTCTCGTTTAAAGGAAATTCTTGCATTAAATTTTTTTTAGCAACCCAATAAAAACCAGGTATATACATCATTTTTGAAAATTCTTTATCATAAGGTAATAATTGTTCTGCGTTAGGTAGCTGTAAATCTTGATAATATATAAGCCAATCAACATTTCTTTTGTTGTCTAAATTATTTACGCAATTCATGCATACATGAAAATCATTACCAAATTTTAAAAAACCTTCATACCAATTTTTTTCAAGAACAATATAATCATGCATAAAAACTATATTTTCAAATTTAGCGTGTTGTGTAATTAAATTTTTCTTTTTTGTGATCCAGCCTGGTTTATAATTTTCATCAAATTTTATATATTCATCCACATCTTCTATTGCAGCATAATCATCATATATGTCACCTATAAAAATTATTTGCTTATTGGGAATTTTTTGAATTTTAATTTGATTTATAATAATTGGATGCAAATTTTTATTTTCTTTTGTTACGCAAATTCCAAATGTAAAGTCCATTAATATTTTGTACAAATTTAATAATGACGCAGTTTTTTAGTCAATATGGTCAAGACAAATATATTTATGAAACTTTTTTCTTAAATAATTTTGATGGTTTTTTTGTTGATATTGGCGCTTATGATGGAGTTAAATTATCGAATAGTATGTTTTTTGAAAACTTGGGCTGGTCTGGTGTATGTTTTGAACCTGTAGACAGTGTTTTTCAAAAATTAGTTGAAAATAGACCAAAGACAAAATGTTATAACTGTGCAATAGGTCACGAAAATAAAAAAGTGGAATTTTTGAAAGTTATTGGAAACGCTGATATGCTTAGCGGCGTATTAGATTATTATGATTCATCCCATATGTTTAGAATTAATAAAGAAACTTTTGAGTGTAATGGCGATCAAATAGGTATTGAAGTTGATATGTGTACTTTGGATAAAATCATTGATTTAGACACAAAAATTGATTATCTATCAATTGACACTGAAGGTGGTGAACCAAAAATATTAAAAAATATTCTTACAAATTTTAAACCAAAAATAATTTCTGTAGAGGTAAATTATCAAAAAGATTATGAGGAACTTGTAAAAATTTTATTTGATCAATACGAAATAGTGAAAAATTTAGGTTGTGATTTAATTTTAAAGGACAAAGCATGGTAATTAGTTATATAGAAGGCGGTTTAGGAAACATTTTATTTCAGCTTTGTTTCAGTTATGCTCAGGCGAAGAAGAACAATTCATTGTTATTTTTTTTGAATTTTCAAGAAAATTTAAATTTAATAAAGCATAAACATAATGCTGATATTGAATCATATCAAAAAACAATTTTGCGAAATTTTAAATTTGAACAGCCACCAATTGTTAATCAGCCTCAAATTCAACATTATTGTCCTTTTCGCTACGAAGAGTTACCGTATGAGCCAGATTGTTACAATATCTACAAGGGTTATTTCCAGTCAGAGAAATATTTTACCAACGTGGAATCAGATTTAACTGAATTTTTTGAACCCACAGAATCTGTTTATGATTATATAAAACAGAAGTATCCTTTTGTTTTTTCTCTAGATTGTGTATCTATGCATATCAGAAGAGGCGACTATTTGCAGTTACCAAATCATCATCCTGTAGTGCCCTCTTCACATTATCATGATGCTTTAAAAAGATTAGGTGATTTTAATAAAATTTTAATTTTTACCAATGATTTAGATTGGTGCTATAAAAATTTTGTAGATTCAAGAGCAGTTTTTATTGAAGAATCAGACTGGATGAGTTTATATTTAATGAGCTATTGCACTAAACATGTAATTGCAAATTCAACATTTTCTTGGTGGGGTGCCAAATTTGCTGAAATGTTTCATCCCGAAAAAAGTGTCCAAGTTATTGTTCCTCCTGTTTGGTTTGGTCCTGCCGTTGGCGGAAACGAAAAAGATCTTGTTCCTGAAAGATGGTTAAAGCTACAATGACACAATCTGAATTATTTAAAAATAGTTTTGTAATATCAATGGCTCATAGGGTTGATAGAAGAACACACATTGATAGTTTGTTTAAAAAATACAATGTCCCTTTTGAGTATTTTGATGCTATCAATGGACATGAAATCAATTATAACGGTCCTTTACTTAAAGGCGAAGAGGGTGTCAGACTATCTCATGTTAATTTGTTAGAGAAATCTATCAAAGAAAATAACCCATTTTTATTTATTTTTGAAGATGATGTAGATTTTTCTGAAAATTTTATTGAAGAACTAGACAGAGCTTTGAGCGTTTTACCAGATAATTTTGATATGTTTTATTTAGGTGCTTCACATCACCAAAGACCAATTCTACATAAAGAAAATGTTTATAAAATAAACCATTCTTACACAGCACATGCCGTATGTATTAAAAGCAATATGTTTGAGCATCTGAAAAATGCAATATTACAACACAATTATTTACAAGTTGATGTGATTTATGGTTTGGTGCAAAATCAAATTAATGCATATGCTGTGTATCCGCATTTGGCATGGCAGATAAATAGCTACTCAGATATACAAAATAAATTTATTGATTATGATTTTTTAAAAAAAGAATTTGTTAGGTTTGAAAATTAAACAATTCTTTGAGCTTCCCAATTGTGTTCTCTTGGTGCAAGATTGACTATGTAAGATGGTTTATTACTCATGAAATCATAAGTGTATCCTGAGACCAAAGCTTGATAAATAAATTCCCAGTCATGCCCATAATTTCTAGTGTGAGGGGGTAAATTTTTAACCATTGCTTTGTTAACACAAAGTTCCGAATGACCTACTCTGCTTGGTGCTAGTTGCGGAGTTCTTAATTCTAAAATTCCATTACCTCTATCTATACACGTATTAAAAAGCCCAAAATCTTTTCCGCTTTGCTTAGACATTTCATAATATGTTTTAAAATGATCAATGAAAATATTGTCATCATTACTTAAAAACATAAAAAATTCCCCAGTGCATTCTTTCATAGCAAAATTTATTGCCTGAGAAGATGTTCCATCATGTTCCTCAAAGTTTTTTATAATAATTCTGTCCTTGAAAATTTTTTTCATATATTTAAAATCTTCACTTTGAATAATTTTATCAAAAATAGGGCACTTATCACCTAAGAAAAATAATTCATAATCTTCTAAAGTTTGCAAAGTAATAGAATTTAAAAGTCTTAGTGTAAGCATTTCTCTGCCCCAGCTTGGAAGAACCACACTTAATTTTGCCATAAATTTATTGTACTGTAAAAAATAAATATGCGTGAATTTAAAAAAATTTTAGTCACAGGTGGTGCGGGATTTATAGGAAGTTATTTTGTTGATTTATGTTTAAATAAAGAAATTTCAATTTTAAATTTAGATGCTTTAAAAACTGGAGGTATGTTAGAACACGGACCAATGAAAAAACATTCAAATTATCATTTTCTCCCATTTGATATTGCCAATCCATCTTTAATTATTCCTGAAGATATACATGGAATTGTTCATTTTGCCGCTGAAACACATGTAGATAGAAGTGTGACAGAACCTTACTCTTTTGTTTCATCAAATGTTCTAGGCACATATAATTTGCTTGATAAAATTATTGGCAAAAATATTTGGTTTCATCTTGTCTCAACTGATGAAGTATATGGAGATGTTGTGCATCGTGATGCACCTTCTAAGGAAGATGATCCGATTCATTCATCATCACCATACTCAGCTACTAAAGCGGCTTCAGAGCAATTACTGATTTCATATGGAAGAACTTATAATCAAAAGTATACAATTACAAGAGGATGCAACACTGTAGGTGGCAGACAAAACAAAGAAAAACTTTTGCCTAAATTTTTACACAATGCTAAAAATAATGTCCCCCTTCCTGTTTATGGTGACGGAAATGCAATCAGACAATACATTCATGCAGTGGATCATGCAGAAGCTATTTTTAAAGTGTTAACACAAGGCGAAGAGCAAAATATTTATAATATTTGTGCTGATATAAGTTATTCAATAAATGATATTGTAGAAGTAATAAAAGAAAAATATCCCAATTTAAAAACCACTGATAAAGAAAATAGACCTGGACACGATCTAAAATATTGGCAGGACAATTCAAAAATTACAAATTTAGGTTGGCAACCCAAAGTAAAAGGAAAAGAAATAATTACTAAATCTTTGTTTGAATTAGAAAATTCCTACGTATAATATATATAAATGATTAAGGAGAAGAAAGATGCAAACACAATTTTTAGGTTTACGAGTTGGGCTAATGGTTACAAACAAAAAAACATCCAAAAACTGGATGATTACGGATTTGATCACTTCTTTTTCTTCTGTCAAAAAACAAAGCGCGGATGAATTCAAGGTTAGATTGTCTAATGGCGCTGGCAAAACATTAATCATTTCAGTTGAAAACTTAAATAAAAATTATACTTGGTAAAAAATATGACATTAGTAGAAAAAGGAAATCGTAGAATTGATTGGGCGGCTAGAGAAATGCCTGTGCTTTCATTAATTGCAGAAGTGTATGATAAAGAAAAGCCATTTGATGGCAAAGTTATCGCCGCTTGTATGCATATAACTACAGAAACTGCCAATCTGGTAAAAACTTTAGCTAGAGGCGGGGCAATTGTTCATTTGTGTGCTTCTAACCCACTTTCAACCCAAGATGATGTTGTTGAAGCTTTAAATTCTATGGAAAATATCCATGTTTATGCTAAACATGGTGATGATACAGAAACATACTATGGTCATATTAAATCAGTGTTGAGTCACAAACCGCATTTAGTCATGGACGACGGTTGTGATTTGGTCAATTATCTTTACACAAAAGAACCTCATTTGCTTGAAAATGTAATTGGTGGCACAGAAGAAACTACTACTGGCGTCCAAAGATTAAGAGCTATGGAAAATGATGGTATTTTAAAGTATCCTATCATTTCTGTCAACGATGCATTAACCAAGCATATGTTTGATAACCAATATGGAACAGGGCAATCTACATTAGATGGTATTATTCGCGCTACAAATACTTTATTGGCTGGAAAAGTAATAGTAATTGCAGGTTATGGATGGTGTGGCAAAGGATTAGCTGATAAAGCTAAAGGCTTGGGTGCCAAAATAGTTGTTACGGAAATCGACCCAATTAAAGCTTTAAAGGCACATATGGACGGCTATGATATTTTGCCTATGAGTATTGCAAGTAATGTTGGTGATATTTTTATCACAGTTACAGGCAATAAGAATGTTATTGATGTTCAACATTTCAATGGTATGAGAGATGGCGCTATTCTTTGCAATTCGGGTCATTTTGACTCTGAAATAAACATTAAATCCCTCAAAGAAATTGCTAAAAGTTATCAACCGGTTAAAGAAAATGTTATGGAGTATGTCTTAGAAAATGAAATTGGGGAATATAAAATTTATGTTCTTGGTGAGGGGCGATTAGTTAATTTAGCATGCGCAGAAGGTCATCCTTCGTGCGTTATGGATATGTCTTTTGCTAATCAAGCTATATCTGCTGAATATTTGTGCAACACACAGGATTTGGAACCAGGTCTTCATCCTGTGCCTGAAAACTTAGATAGAGTTGTTGCAGAATTAAAACTTCAATCTATGAACCTGGAAATTGACACTCTAACAGAGGAGCAAGCGCTTTATATAAGTTCCTGGCAAGAAGGCACTTAATAAATAAATCAGGAATAAAATCTTATGCCAGAATATCCAATAGTTGTTTTACCAAATTCAGTTCAAGTTCAACCTGCCTCTAACACAGATACTTTTAAAATTCTACAAGTACTAGAAAATCCTGAAGAAAGATGGGTGAATGCCTTTGTATCTGGTGCACCGCAAAATGTTTGGGTTTCAGTTTTTACACCTGAAAATTATGTAAGTGATTGGACTGATGAATCAATAGTAGATGCAGTTGCACAATGGGCTCAAGCAACATTCCCCCCCTCAATTACAAGATGACAAATTTATATTGTTGCACATCTAAAAATTTTTACCAATATTGTTTTGCTAACAGTACCGAAGAAGCCACTCAATATATAATTGAAAATTGTTCTGATTATCGCAACACATATTCCTTGCATGTTAAATTGGTAGAAGACGAAACACTTCAAGAAGATGGTGTAAGTTTTTTAAGAGAAAATAATTTTATTGGAATTCCTCAGATTAAAATTTTTATGCTAAACAGCTCTCAATTTCACATAAAAGAATATTTTGGGCGAAATAACTCCGCAAGATTTTGGTGGTCTGAAAAAGTACCTGAATCAGAAAACCTTCGTACAAAACAGACCGTATATATTAATAATGCAAACAATTAAAAAGATTAAATGGTATAGTATAGATCTTTTAAAATCTAATCCAGATTGTGTATTTATTTTTGGCGATAATTTGCTTAATTATGGTAAAGGCGGACAAGCCATTATTAGAGATGAACCAAATGCTTATGGTATTCCAACAAAAAAAACACCGTCTATGCATGATAACGCTTTTTTTGTCGATTCAGAGTATGAAGAAAATTGCGCGCATATTTTGAAAGCAATAGAGAATATTCCTAAAGAATATAAAACTGTTGTGTTCCCTGAAGATGGGCTTGGCACTGGTCTTGCGCAATTACACATCACCGCCCCAAAAACGTTTAAGTTTTTGAATGACACAATCAATTCAAAATTTGGAGATATTTATGGATTCTAATTTAAGAGATAAATTGTGGGATATTTTTCCAGATTTAATTTTTTTTGATTATCCCGTACATGATTCTTCTATAATTGGCTTAGGACTAATTGAAGATCAAGGTTATCATTTTGTTACCGTGTATGAAGAAGATTTAGTATTACAAAATTTAATAAATACAAGTGATAGTAAAGATTTAGAGGAAGCTGAACAAGATGCGTTAGATTGGTATCATTTCAATATTTTAGGGTCTTATTTAGGTGAGCACACACCTTTATTTATCAATAATTATCTTGAAGAAGACATTGTAGCTAGAAGGTGTAACAAAGATTATGAAAAATATTTTAAAATTGATGATGTAAAGAATTTATTTGATGCTTATGATATAATTTCTAAAACGGAAAGTTTTATGTTTGTGCCCTTAGAGGACATTGAAAAAATTAAAAGTTTGCTATGAAAGAGAGATGGATTTTGTACTTTGATGGCGCATGCCCATTGTGTATTAAATCACAAAATAAAATCAAAGAGCTTTTATCAGAAAATATTAAGTTGTCTGTTGTTGATTTAAATAGTTCAATTGCTCATTCTAAAGGTTATTCTAACAAACAAGTTGTTCTAGAAATATCAGATTGTGTTTATGTGGGTTATCACGCTTGGCTTAAAATTTTAACCCAAACAAAATTTGCTTGGGCTGCTTCAAAAATTTTTAGACCTTTATTTATTGTTTTATATTTCTTTGTGTCAAAAAATAGAAAGTTAATTTCAAAGATTTTCTTTAACCGTGTCATTGATTAACCTTTTAAGATTATCATATCCTTCGCCATTTTCAAGGTCATTCATCATTATGGTAAATTCATCTGACATTAATACATCACGCAAAACTTCTTTTTCCAAGTTATCTTTATCTACTTGTTTTGTTTCTGACATTTCTACTTGTGGTGTTTGAACTCTAGGGAATGATTCTTCTTGCACTTTTGGCGTTTCCATCGTTTCCATTGCTCGCATTGGTTCAGCAATTTCTTCAATTTGGTCTGTAATCAATTCTGCAGGAGCATTATCTCCATTTTCTTCTAATTCATCTGCAATTAGTGCCAAACGTACTAAATTTTTTATTATAGTTGTGCTATTATTGAACATTATTAATTTATTCTTAGAATTACCAACACTTCCTTTCTTATTGAATTTTGAAAAATTAAAAGCAGTGATTTTTGTTTCGCAAAACTGAAATGCTTCATATTTATTTGAATATAAATTTGATATTTCATCACAATAAAATTGAATATCTTTGATATCTAGTTGAATTTTGTTCTCAAGCATACATTGTTCAAGTTCATAAATTTTGTTGAATCTTGATTTCCAAGGCTCTGCTTCCTTTAATTCCTTAACTTTTTTTTGCACTAATTCTATGTACCCTGGATCGTTCAAATTATTAGTTTTGTACCCTGAAAGTAAAATGTCTTTTGATTGTTTATCCTGTAAGTTTATTTTATAATCTTCAAGTATTCTTTTAAAACTTTGCTCTTTTTCCGGATTATTTCCAATCATTTGTAAAATTTTATTTTTAAAAATTTCTTCTTGTTCTTCGTAGCTAAGGTAAAACAAATTTCTTCTAATGTATCTTTTAATTTCGTTTAGTTTATCTCTATCTAAATTTTGAACTATAGGAAATTGAAGTATGTATTGAATAAAATTTATTTGTTTATTACTATCTGAAATTATTTTATCAGCAATTTTTGATTCAATATTTTTTTTAGTGGCTACTACATATGATAACTCTTTATCTTTTTTAACAATACTAGGCTGCAGATTGTTTAAGCTTACAAATTTAGAAAGAATTTCAGATTGTTCAGGCGTTTTGTTACTTCTCTCCCACCAATTTAATAATTTTCCTAGCGTAGAATTTCTAATCAATTTGTTTTCATATGTATACAAAATATTTACTTTATCTAAGTTTTCAGCTATCATTTTGCGCAATGTTTCATCATTCATTGGGTTTGGTTCGTAAAATGCAACAGTCTTACAATTTATTAGTTGACCAAAATATTTTTCAGTACTTTCTTTAATTGTTTTGTTAAATTCATACTTGGCTTTTTGGATAATTTTTTTATCAGTTGAGCTTAAAAATTTTCCTGATGGATCTACATCAAATTGAGTTTTCAATTCATTTTGTATTTCATAAAATCTTCTGCGTTCATTTTCTGACAATGTATAACCAAAATATTCACCAACCAAAACTACTTCTGTGTTGATTTTTGGAATGTGATTAGAATCAAATTCTAAAGGATCACCTTGCAACACATCACAAATTAAAATAAAATCAATTTTAAAATGATCAATTACTGTATTAGATGGTGTGGGAATTTTCAAATTTGAAGGAATACATTGTATATTAAATTTAGTTTTAACAGTTTCTAAAACTTCTTTTTCAGTTCTTGAAGAATAAAATTTTGGTTTTTCTCCTGATTTTACTGGAAAATCTTCAATTACTGTTCCGGCTTGCTCTAGTAAAATGTTTTTTTCTTCTTCAAAATCTTCTTTGAGTGTTTCAAAATCTACACCAAAAAGATTACTCAAATACTTTAAAAATTCATCTTCTGAATTGTTTTGTCCTAAATTTTTAAACCTATTGTAGATTGTGTGGAGTTTTTCTTGAGCTCCTGGCAATGTGTTCTGAGTCAAAGTACTTCTGACAATATCAGTTATTGATTCCTCAGAAGTAATGTCAAAGCCCAATTGATTAAATTGATCTTTAATTTCTTGTTTGCTAATTTCTTTAAATATATCTTTGGGCATTCTCCCAATTGTATTACTTGTTTGATCTAAACTTATTTCAGCTGTTGAATAAGTGCTTTTAAAATTATCTTGGAGCACTGTTTCTAGCGTTGCAATTTTATCTTTATACTCAAGTGGAATAAATGCTTTAATTTTTTCTGATATTTTTCCTTGAAATAGCTCATCCCAAGGTTGATCTTTTGCTTTAAGATTTTTTGTAATTTTACTTTTAATTTCATTTAAAGTTTTGTCATCTAAAGTGACATTTAAATCTTTTGCTTTTGAAATTTCTTCTTCAATTTTTTTTTGAATTTTAGATTGTCTTTCAGATTTTAAAATTTTTAAAATTACTTGATTATCATTTTTACATAAAAAATTTGCTATTTTTGATGACTGCAAATAACTATTTAGCGGAAGCTGTTCTATAATTTGAACAAAAACATTATCTGTTATTTCCTCTATAAGAGCTTTTTTCCACCGCTCATGATGCTCTTCGGTAACTGGTTTGCCAAGTCTGTTAGCAAAATGTTTTTTATAATTCCACACAATCTTATTTTAAAAGAAATTTTCCTTCATACCTGTTCGTATAATTACATATGATTATCAGTTGTTCATATAAGAAAAGAGTAGGCAAAGACACTTTTTTTAAAATTGTCAAAGAACTTTTTCCAGATAAAAAAGTAGAAAGAGTAGCGTTTGCTGATGAGCTAAAAGAAGAACTTGAAACTTTACTTTTGATTCCTACAGGCTTATCAAAAAACATTTTTGAAGATGAAAATTTAAAAGAAATTGCAAGACCATTGCTTCAAGGCTGGGGCACGATCAGAAGAGAATTTTGTAATAAAAATTGGTGGGTTAAACTAGCATTTTCAAGAATGACTGACCCTGAAACGATTTATATAATCACTGATGCTAGATATCTGAATGAAATTGCATTCATCAACGAACATGGTGGTCACACAGTGCATATAAAAAGAGATTTATCAGTAAATTCATTATCTTCCCATTCTTCTGAAACTGAGCTTGATAATTATCACCATTTATTTAAATATACAATTGAAAATAATGGTTCAGAATCTGAATTCAGAGAAAAAATTAAAGATTTGATGATGAAAATTTTATCTGAAGGTTAATTAATTTTCAGATAAAGGATCAAATGAATCGTAGAGTTCTTTGGCAAATTTTTTCAATTCTTGCAATTGTTCTTTATGAAATAAATTAAAGATTGGTATTTTTTTATTTTCAGCTATTCTTAAAGCTTGCCCTGTTCCACCTTCCCAATTTCCTTTTTCATCTTCTGCACAATAACACACAATAAAATTAGATTTTGTTCTACAATTTTTGCCTAAAACCTGATAGGTATTTCTTGCCATTAACTTTTGAACACCATCAGATGTTCCAAATAAATTGGGATGAAATTGAAATGCTATTTCATAAGACTTTTCGCATTGTGTGTAATGTTCAGAATTATTTCCATTAAAACTTTTCCAGGGTAAATAAATTTCTTTTTTGCCTTTTACTAAATCACATCCTTTTTCAAAAGCATGGTCTGCTCCATCTGCTCCCCCCGATCTAAGAACAAAATCATAATTTGCAAAAACTATTGCTAATTTTTCCATGATTTTTAAAACATGCTCAGGTGTCTTTCTTGAACCAATTCCTGTATAAAATATTTCCTTCATCATTATTATACGTTTGAAGTGAAATGAAAATTATTTTCAGAAGATGAAACTATCTATACAATAAAACGTTATATAGATTAAGCTCAATCTTGAGAAAGGAAAAAAATGAAAAAATTAACTTTAATCTTATTTGCCACCTTGATGCTAATAACTTCAGCATTTGCACAGTTTGATAATTCTAATAAAAAAGTCAGCGTTGAATATAAAAATTCTGATGTAAGAGAAGTTATTATCTCCTTATTAAAACCAGAAGGTGTGAGTTATTCAATTAATCCTGATGTACAAGGCTCAGTAACTGTTTCAGTAAAAGAAGTACCTTTAGAAACTGTATTAGAAAATGTGCTTAGACAGGTAGATTGCACTTACGAAGTAAGTGGTGGTTTAATTATAATTAAGAAAAGACAGCAAGATACAATTCTTCCTGAAACCAAAGATATATCAGTGCAATCTGGCAAAACCGCCAAAGTAATAAGAAAAGTATTTATTCGTTCTACTGATCCACTTCTCATAGCAATGCTTTTAAGTGGTAATCAAAATTATTTTGGAACACCTGAGCCAACACAATCTTCTTACACCATTACGGGCTCAAGCATGGGCGGTTTTGGTGGATTTGGTGGTCAAGGTGGATTTGGAAATCGCAACGGAGGAAATCGGGGCTCAAACTAATTGTTACAAAAAAGGACTGCTAAATGCAGTCCTTTTTTGTATTGCTTAATCTTTATTATTCTTTAACATCATCTCCAATAAAGGCGTATGACTCAATTAGGTTTTGTGCAGGAACTTCAAGATCATTTATTGCACTTTCAACTTTTTTAAGATGTTCGTATACAGGGGTTATTGCTTCTTTAACCATCTTGATTCTTTCAGCATCCCATGTTATAATTCTTTGCATCATAAAATTTAGGTTCAAAAATGTTACTTTATTATGGAATTTATTGACGATCGTGTCCATCTTTAAAACTGTAAGTAACACATCTTTGAGATTATCTTCAGTTGTTTTGTCTAGCATGATATCTTTATACAAGTTTTTTAAAACCTTAATTATTTCTTAACATAATTAAGGAGCTGTATTTCGTTTAAAATCGTAAATTATTTATGTTATGCTAAAAAACAAAGCTTTCACTCTCATAGAACTTTTGGTGGTTATTGCCATCATTGCTATTCTCGCCGCTATTCTTTTCCCTGTATTTGCTCAAGCTAAAGAGGCTGCCAAAAAAGCATCTGACCTTTCAAACATGAAACAAATTGGAACTGCCATGTCGATTTATCTCACAGATAACGATGATGTTTATCCTGCTGCCTATTACTATAACAATGATAGTTCATCTGCTTCGGGTTATACTCATTGGTCTGGCATGCTAATGCCTTATGTCAAGAATCTTCAAATTTTTGTAGCACCAGGTGATACCGTTAACGGTTTAGCTCCAACAAATTTTCTTGGTAATAATAATGGATACGGTGCTCCAAGTGGGCAAACTTCACAAAATCCAGTACAAGACAATCAAGCACCGCGATTGAGTTATACTGCAAATGCCGCTGTAATGCCAAGAAAAAGAAGAACAATTGACCCTTCAAATGTTGTAAGCGCCACATCTATTGATAATACGGCAAATATAATTTTGCTTGCCCCAATGACAGATTATGTTGGATGTATTGCCGACACTTCATTGGCTTCTGGAGCAGCCTTTAAATCACACAGGTCAACAAATGCTTTTATGAATTCTCTTTCTGATAATGGTAGATATGTTGGTGAAACCTTGGTTTCTGCTGGTGGTGACGTTGGAGCTCCTTCATATTATGCAATTACTGAGGCGCTGGCTCGAACTGCAATTAATGGATGCAAAGGACTCGCTGCAGGTTCAGCAAACACCTATTCTCACATCACGTACACGCAGCCAAGCCGATTTAATAAGATGGCTAATGATGTTATTGGCGGACAATCCAACTACACTTATGCAGATACTCATGCGAAGACTGCAAAGTTGAGTCAAACTCTCCGACAGGACAACTTCCAATGGGGAGTTCGAAACTACGGTGGAGGTGGTGGAGTGATTGTCAGAGTAGATGGCATCACACCAGTAGGCGGTAATTAATTCATTTCATGGCTGAAATGTACAATAGAGGTACGGAAAGCGTCATTCTTCTGTACATTTCAGCCATGAAATTATGCATCTTCAAAAATTAATTTTTTAATACCATTTGGTTGTTCTACAGTGCCCACTAGTACTGCTCCAGCAGCATTTATAAGTTGATCTGCTCCACCAGATGAGCCGACAATTTTTGAACCAAAACAGGAAACGTAGGGGAGGTCTGGCATCCCTTTAGATTGTAACCATTTTTTAAATTCGTCGGCTGTTCCGCTTTGCAAATTACCAGCATCACCAAAAACTAATTGTCCATCTGGAGTTCCGTGAAGAATATAAATTGTTCTTTGTGTTCCATTAGAGGTTTTGATTTGAATTTGTTTTTGGGGGTCATTTGGACCCATATTAAATTGCCCTCCTACCAATTCCACTTCAAGTTTTCCTCCAGAAGGAATATTTTGTCTGAATTTATTTGGATCTAATTCAGAAACATTTGGATCTGTTTGAGCATTTGGGTCTTGACTATAACGATACCACACAATCTGAATTTACTAAATTATTATCGGATATCCTGCTGCTTGAAGATTGTGTTTGGTTTGGTCTGAAATTTTAGAATTCCATGAAATTTTCTTCCAATCCACACGGTCTGCATAATCTCTAATAAAATTTTCAGATAGTGTTTGTTTTTCTGAAATACCAGTCCAATCCACACTGTCTCTGAATTCTCTGATGAAATCCTCAGATAGTGTTTGCTTCGATGAAATCCAATGCCAATTCACACGGTCTCTGAAGTCACGAATAAAATCCTCAGATAGTTTTTGTTGAGCTGAAATATAATACCAATCCACATTGTCTTCAAAGTCACGAATGAAGTCTTCGGATAGTTTTTGGTAGTATGAAATACTTTGCCAATTTACATAATCTTTGAATTCTCTAATAAAGTCTTCAGATTGTTTTCGGTATTGTGAAATATCAAACCAATCTACTTGGTCTGTGCTTAACCCCTTGCTTAACAAATATCTCAGTATTTCTTCTGTTGCTATTATACTACTAAAACTATTTATACCTTTTTTATTTATGATTTCATCAATTAATTCATAATCTTCAGATTCCAAAGCATTGTCTGAAATAATTTTCCAATACACATCATTTGCAAATTCTCTGATGAAATCATCAGATAGTGTTTGGTACATGGAAATCGCAGTCCAATTTACACGATCTGCACTTAATCCCTTACTGAACAAGTATCTCAACATTTCTTCTGGTGCGTTAACATAATTAAAATTATTTATACCTTTTTCATTTATAATTTCATCAATTAATTCATAATCTCCAGATCTTAAAGCATAGTCTTTTAGATCCCAATCATCATTCCCAAAATGTTTTTTAATCTCTTCTATTGCAATGTCTCTTCTTCTTTTATAAGTTTTTTCGTATTGGTTGACTTGGTTGCCTTCACCAAAAAGCATAGCTTTTTGGCTTGGTGGGATACTAACTCCTGTGTTAAGATATTGTTTAATCAAATATCCAGATATTGTTGGTAAATTAATAATGGATTGTAATTGTTGATTTGTTAAAAGATGTCCCCTGCCTATATATTTAGATTTATATTCTGGTGGTAAATCTTCAAACCAATTTGGTGTAACATTTCTTTCCCCTAATAATTCATTTTCTTTTCTTTCTTCTTCTGTTACGGGTTTATTTACAAATTGTGATGTATCTACACCATTTTTTCTAAGATAATCAAAATAAGCTTCATAATCATTGCCAAACTCAGCTATTGTCCCAGTTTGATTATTTTTGTCAGTAAGTTTTACGATACCATTTGTTTGCATATCAACCATCACTCTTGATAATGGATCTTCTGGTTGTCTTGTTCCATCACTTACATAGTAAAAAGTGGATTGATTGAAATCCCTGTAGGATTGAAAATAAGGATTTCCAGGTTGTGATATACACCAACTTGTTCCTGCGCCATATCTAATTGCATCGTTAACACTATTGCAAGCAAATACTTGTATCTCTCCAGGTGCAAAATCATTTTCTTCTTTAGTTAATTCTTTTTGTTCTTTTATTCGTTTTGAAAAAATCAATTCAGTATGAAGAGCATCTACTGCCTCGGCAAATTTAAGAAAATCTGTGTAGATGTTATCACCAAACTTCACTCCGTCTTTTCTTAATTCTATAATAGGAAGTTTATTTGCTTTATCAAGCTCATTTAGTCTCTCACTAAGTTGGGAAGTATTGTGCCCTTGGTTACTGAAATAATCTGCAATCTTCTTTATTATATGTTCTTTGCCAGCTATAATTAATTTTGCAAATCTATACCACACAATCTTTACTTAATGCTGAGTGGGCTTAAATCCTTGTCTTTAAATTTGTCGCAGTCATTAAATTGTTTGCCTAATTTATCTTTTTCAGACACAATCTGCGGTAAATCGTGCCAAAGAATTTTTAAGCTGTTATAGTGTAAAGATCTATCGTATTCTGGTTCATAATAGCTTGAACATTTATAATATACAACAGAGTTATCTGCTAAACTTTGAAATCCATGAGCAAATCCTTCAGGTATATACAGAGCAAGATTATTTTCATTGCTTAATTCTATTCCAAACCATTTACCAAAACTATTTGACTTTTCTCTTAAGTCAACAGCAACATCATAAATTTTTCCAAACAAACAATAAACTAATTTAGCTTGAGGTTTGATTATTTGATAGTGCATCCCTCGTATTGTACCTTTTTTTGAAATAGAGCAATTGTCTTGCACCCATTTTTCTGAAAAAAGTTCTTCTTTTTGAACGAATGTTTCTGAAAATTGTCCTCTGTCATCTTTAAATGATTTTAGATTAATCACTTTTAGTCCACCAAAAAGTTCCATATTCAAATTATACACAAGGCTTTTTGCAATTTTTATTGTAAATTTATTTAAATGAATAAAACTTTATTAATCAAATTTTGTGGTCACTTAGATGAAATTGGTTTATATAAAGAATCTGAAAAAACTGAAACGTTTATTAAAACCGCTGGCATGCCTTCAGGTACAGATGCTGTGGAAGTTCTTAAAAAACTTTTATCTCCGCCTGCGCAAATAATTCTTGATCGTGTTGTTAAGCAATTCAGCAATAAGCCTACGACAAAATCACCAGTAGTGACAAAAAATAAAGTTGCACCAACCAAAATGCCTTTGGGTGATTTTGACCAGTTTAGAAAATTTCTTGCACCTGCAGAAGGTGGTTATTCAAATAGAAAAGTAACCCATGACAGGGGTGGCGCAACAAATAAAGGTATTACCTGGAAGGTTTATAATGCTTATAGAAAAAAGAAAGGTTTACCCATTCAAAGTGTTAAATTTATCACAGATCAAGAAGCGCGAGAAATTACTAAAAATCAATATTGGGACCAAATCAAGGGAGATTATATTCCAAAACCTATAGCAATGGTTCTTGCGGATTGGAAATTCAACGGTGGTTATCCAATACACAATTTACAAAAAATACTTGGTGTGCCTCAATCTGGTGTAATTGGCAAAAAAACTGTTAAAGCTTTGTGGGAGTATGTCCAACATGACAATCAAAAAGCAAAAGATATTGCAAATAAACTTTTAGATTTAAGGAAGTTAGAATACGAGAAAAATCCAACTGCGATACACAATCCAGGTTGGTTCCCAAGAATAGAAAATTTAAGAAAATTAATTAATTCTTTGTAGTTTTTTTCAAAGCATCACTGATTTTTTTGAAAACTTCATCTAAATCTTTTGGCTCAACATTTTCAAAAGTTTTATCATTAAGGGTAATTGATATTGTGACATTTTTGTCTTTTTTTCTAAAAATTTTTTTGATTTTTTCCCACATGTAATGCTTGTACAATTTGACTATGGAAAATTACAAAAAAGATAGAAATATTGAAGAAATTCCAATTCACCCTTCATATCAAAAAGAACAAAATGGTTTTAAAAAGTGGTATGATAAACTAAATAGTATGTATTTTTTTAAAAATCAAAATGAGTTATTTGATTGTTATTTAATATTAATGAATGATAAAGTTTATATTAATTACAACATCAAAAATTCAATATCAATTGATTTTATGAAATTTGTTCGTTTAACCGCCCCTACAAATATAAAAGATAAAAAAAGACGATTTTATAAGCCTACTTTTTTGCTATGATTAACGAATATTTTTTGTATAAATATACTTGATGAATCAAATACTTATTGCTAAAAAGGTTTCTCATAATAATGTTGAGTTCTTAGACTTTGCAGTTAACGAAAATGATCAGTTAATGACATTTTCAAATTTCAAACAAGCTTCTGAGTTTTTAAAAGCTGAAGTAGGAAATGACGAAAAATTGCTTGATTTTATTATCACTACTGTGGAAGCGCAAAAAGAAAATCCAAGGTTAAAAGAGGCACTTTTGAAAGGAACATTTGCTATGGAAACAGTTTCTTCCACTAACGAAATTACTTCCTCAAATACAACTGAAGAGGTAGAATGTTATTTCTTGCTTGATTGTGCAAATTTTGAAATTTCCAACAATGATTCAATTATTGAAAAAAGCACAAACAGACAATTGATACCAGTTTTAGCTTTTGTTGACGCAACAAATCCTGAGTCGTTGGTTCAAGCTCCAAATTTCAAGCTAAAACATGCTTACATTGGTGTTGCTAAAGACTCATAATAGCAAATGCTACAACACGTAGATATTATTTTTGGGGCAGCTTGGGGCGATGAAGGGAAAGGTAAAATTTCCTCAAGAATTGCTAAAAATTATGATGCTATTTGTAGATTTAATGGTGGGTCAAATGCTGGTCATACTTTTTATGTAAATGATAAAAAAGTAATTACGCATATTGTCCCATCAGGAATTGCGCATAATATTCTTTCAATTATTGGTCCGAATTGTGTAGTTTGTATAGAAGATTTTTTTGCTGAATTATCGTATTTAGAATTTATGGGTTTTGATACAAGATTGGTAAAAATCAGTCCAAAAGCTCACATAGTTACGCCAACACACAAAGAGCAAGATGCAGCTTTATATGCAAATGTTTTAGGAACAACTTCGAAAGGAATTGGTTTGTGTTATTCAGATAGAGCGTTGAGAACAGGTATTCGCGCAGAATCTATAATTCCAGAAAAATATCTTTGGGATGAAAAATTAGATGGTAAAATTCTTTGTGAAGGAGCTCAAGCTTTCTGGCTTGATATCAATCAAGGTTCTTATCCTTATGTAACTTCATCTGAGTGTTTACCTTACGCTGCCTGTTCCTTAGGGTTTTCTCCCAAAAAAATTAATGATATCATAGCTGTTGCAAAAATGTATGATACGAGGTCAGGAATTGATCCTTATTTTGATTTAGATAATGAGGAAACAAAGTTAATTGCAAATTTAGGAAATGAATTTGGTTCCACTACTGGTAGACCCAGACAAATAAAATGGCTAAACATTGATAAATTAGCTTTTGTTGTAGAAAAATCAGGCGCGAATATTCTTTATATGAATAAAGGTGACATTTTAGAACAAGCTAATATTTTCAAAGCTTACTATTCCAATGAATTATTAAACTTTGAAAATATTGAAAGTATGAAATCTTTTATTTCTGATAAAGTTAAAGATATTCAGATTGTGTGGGATTTTAAAGCTTGAAATTCGTATATATATTACATGGATATTAACGAGCAATTATTTGAACTAAAAAAACCTTATTTGAAGGAAATAAAATGCCTTGATAAAGGTTTTGTCAGATTAGTGGATTGGATGGGCTCTGACCAAAGAATTGTTCAATCGGCTCGTGTTTCCTATGGTGATGGCACAAAAACTGTCCGAGAAGATAAAGCACTCATAGATTATCTCTTGCGACATGCACATACCTCTCCTTTTGAACAAGTGCAATTTACTTTTCATGTAAAATTGCCAATATTTATAGCAAGGCAGATTGTTAGACACAGAACTGCAAAACTAAATGAGATTTCAGGAAGATATTCAGTACTCAAGGATGAGTTTTATGAGCCCGATGTTTCTCGAATGGTAAAACAATCTAAAGACAACAAACAGGGCTCATCTGAAGAATTACTTGAAGATGCTGAAGCTTTTTTACAATCATTTAAGGATGAGCAATTCGAAATGTATGATAATTATCAGGAATACATTTCAGGTGGTATGGCTAAAGAAATGGCTAGAATCAACCTACCTCTTTCGATTTACACAGAATGGTACTGGACAATCGACCTACATAATCTGTTTCATTTTTTGAAACTCAGAATGGATGCTCATGCTCAATATGAGGTGAGAGTGTTTGCCGATGCTAAGTATCAGCTTATCAAAGATATTGTGCCAAATGCATGCGAATCTTTTGACAGGCACATTATAAATGGTAGAAAGTTTTCTGGTGATGAAATGGAAATTTTTAAAAATTTAATTTCACCTTCAGACATTCAAAAAATTACTTTAGAAAAAGGATGGAAAGATTCTAAGATAAATGAATTCCTTAAAAAACTATAAAATTTTATTTTTAATACCAATTTTTGAGCGAGAAGATTGTGTTGAGGATTTGATACAAAACATTCACACAATCTGCCCTAATTCCGCAATATTATTTCATATTAATGAAAAATGCCCCGTTTTTTTCAAGAATAATATCCAAACATTAGTTAAAAACTATTCATTTTGCTACATTTTACCAAAACAATTTCCTTCAGATTGGGGCTCAGGATTTTTAACAAATATTTACATAGAAATGATGAAGTGGGCTGTTGAAAAAAATATTGCAGATTATATTTATATTACACACTCTAATTCATTGTTAATTAATCCACAGTTAGAATTATTTATTGATTCATATGAAATTTATTTTCCCATTCCAGGAATTAAAAATTCTGGTGATTGGTGGGAAAAAATTCTTCTTGATCAAAATATTTTAGATTATGCTAAAACATCTGATCACTTAATTTATGCTACAGCAATTGAAGGATCTTCAATGACCACAGAAGTGGCGAAACATTTTGTCAATGATTTATTCAACGTAATTCCTCACAAAAATGTTGAATATCCTTCAGAAGAATATTATATTCCCACATCATTTATGAAAATTAAAAACAAATATAAGCATTTAAATTGTGCTCTCGAAAGATGGGGACACACTGTAGATCATGTGGTTAATGGTTATAAATTAAATGTGGAAAAAAATGAAGAGTATATGTTGCATATTATTATGAATAATCAATTTGATATACTTACTAAATTAAATCTTTTTTCAATTAAAAAAATTGAAAGGAATTATAATTACCCTTTTAGAGTGCTTATGAGGAATCATTTTAAGTATAATAATATAGTTTTTTAATATGATTTATCACAAAATAACTTCAAATGATCCTTTGGAAATTTATTTAAATCTTGAGGAGCTTACTTGCTTAACCGCGATTACACAAGTTCCTTGCAGTTTGTTGCCTAACGATTTGGCTGTACAGTATTTTGATTTATCAAAATTTAAATTAGTTGACAATATTGATGATAATATTATCACTATGGACATTTCAGATTATGTTTGCATGTATGATGAAGATTTAATTGATTTGGAAGGTTCTGAGTTCTTAGAATATAAGCGTAATCAAAATAAAAAATTTCTCAGATTAGATAAATTTAATTTGAATAATTTTCATGTGAGATTTTCAAAACCAAACTATTATGAAACAAAATATTTTCATTCCAATCAAGAAATTTACAAAAATGCCATCACACAATCTGCAAATTTTTTTCTCAACAAAAAATTCATTGAGGACTATAATTTTTTGAAACAAATTACCCCAAAACTTCCTCTTCTTTGCCTTAAAGAAGCAAATATAAATAGTTTGCCGCAATTGGATATTTCAGATTGTGTGATAATTTCAGACAAATATAATTTTGATTTTGAAAAAATTTTAAAAAATAATTATAATATTAACTCTTTGAATTTGCACAATTATATTAAAGATTATCATTTTAGTTTAAGAAATTTAGATATAAATATGTTGATGCTAATAATTAGTGAAAATTTTAAAGAAATTTACGGTTACCAAAAAGATTATGTATTTGGTATGCTATCTAAACAAATGTTTTTAAAAAATAGAAATTATCAAGTGAAATTGTTAGATGTTCCAGATTGTGGTCTTCTTGAAAACTTAAGTTTTAAAATTGTTCAACCAGAAAATTGTTTTTCTTTTTCTAAAATGAAACTTAATTGTCATAGATCTGAACTTATGTCTTTAATTAGATTCAGAGAGTGCATTAATTAATTTTTCAATTTTTTCAATTATTGGAGCTAATCCAGAATAAACACATTCAAATTCGCCTTTAAATCTCTTACTGGTATCAAGAAAATTCACTAAATCATAAGAACACTTTGCCCCATCCCCAAGCATTTCAACAATTAATTCACCTGTGTATTCCGCTTCTTCACTAAATTTGATAACACTTATATTTGTTTTTTGAATCATAATAATTTCACGATAGTAGTGGCAAGGAAGCCAATGACTTTAGTCGTTGGAGGAATTGCCTTCAAAATATTATACATTTTTTAAAAAAAATACTGAAAAAGAATATATCGGGCAAAGGTGCAAAGCATTGAAAATTAATAGCAGCCAACATTACCTTTAAGCCTTTTTGCGAGGCAGTTGACAGGGTTTTTTATATGATTCTGGAATGAAATTATTATGCCATCAAAAAAAGAAGAAATATATTTAAAATTAGCCATGATTGCTAATGATCTTGATTCACAAAATTATTACAAAGAGGCTAATTATGTTACAAAGGCAATGCTTAAAATAGCGCAAACAGAAAGCTTAATCATGCAAAAATTGCCCGAATATATCAATCGTTTTGGCTCATTAGATAAATTTATTGAAAAATACCCAGCTTTTGCCGCTTTCAAACAAATTTTTACAAAGTTAATGAATAGACAACCTTTGAGTAATTTAGAAATTCAACAAATTAAAGCGAGTGTTTTACCATTATTGAATTTTGGCAATCTTGAAGTAATTACAGCAGTTCAAGATGCAAAAAATATTATTAGTGTAACCCCTGGAATCAAGTTACTAACTGTAAGAAACTTGTTAGTGCCTAAGTATTCTTGGCTTAATAATGGACAAGACCAAAGATTTCAAGAATTTAATAATCAATTGTTGAATATTTATAAAAATAAATAATAATAAAATCGTATAAGAATAGTATGACACCAGGTGTCCGAGTGCTGTTTATTGATATGAATTCTTTCTATGCTTCTGTAGAAATGCAAGATAATCCAGGATTTCGCGGAAAACCTACCATTGTTGTTCCTGTTATGGCTGATACATCCTGCGCAATAGCCACCTCGTATCAAGCTAAAAAACTGGGCATTCGTACTGGCACACCTGTTTCGGAGGCAAAACTCCTCGCACCCAATCTGAATGTTGTTCTTGCTAGACCCTCAAGATATGTAGAAATTCATAATCAAATTTTTACAATCTTATGTGATACCTTTACGAAAGTGAAGCCTCTGTCTATTGATGAATTTGCATGTTATCTGCCTGTGGACAATGCCTCAGAAGAGTTTTGTCGTCAATTAAGAGATAAAATAAATAAGCAAATTCAAGACACAATCGGGCATGAAGTGAAAGCATCATTTGGAGCATCTTCAAATGTTTTTCTTGCTAAAATAGCTTCTGAAATTATTAAACCAGATGGTTTTGTTTATTTTGAGGCAAAAGATGCTTTAGAGAAAATGAAACATTTAAAACTCACAGATTTACCTGGAATCGCCAGAAGAATGAATGCGAGATTAGGCGCTAGGTTTATATATACTATTGAAGATTTGTTTTCTAAATCTTCATCTCAACTTAGAGCATCTTTTGGCTCTATTCTTGGAGAGCAATGGTGGAGTATGCTTCGTGGTTCACTCAGTCCCGATTATGGAATGTGGTACGGCAAGCCATTGAAATCTATTGGTCATTCTCATGTCATTCCTCCTCAAATGAGAAATATCCCTTACACTTATGAAATATATAAATCGTTAGTGGAAAAATCATTTAACAGAATGAATGTTCATGAGTTATATCCAAGCAAATTGCACATCGGAGTGTCTTGTTATAAGCCTAAACACAAATCTATTTATGTGGAGGCGGAAACTAAACATTTTAAACATACAGATAATCAAGATGCTTTAAGAATGTATGCCGAAAATGAATGGCAAAATATAGCATCAAATATTCCTGACGATTATTATCCAAGAAAAATTAGTGTGAGATGGACAAATCTTTGTAATAAAATAGACATTATTGAGCCATTGTTTGATTTAGATTGTGTGGGTAAATATCAAAGCATTTACGACCTTCCAGATAGAATAACATTTGGCGATCCTAAGAGGATTTTTAACAATTGATTTAGTGAATTTAGATTGTGTGGTATAAATTTGCAAAAATAATTATAGCTGGCAAAGAACATATAATAAAGAAGATTGCAGATTATTTCAGTAATCAAGGGCACAATACTTCCCAACTTAGTGAGAGACTAAATGAACTTGATAAAGCAAATAAACTTCCGATTATAGAATTAAGAAAAAGCAGCAGGATATCCGATAATAATTTATAAAGATTTTAAATTATAAAATTCGTATATAATTTATGGAATTAAATTTAATGGGTTTGACACCAAATACTACTGTAAATGGACCTGGTAATAGATTTTTAATTCATTTTCAAGGGTGTAATCTGGTATGCCCGAATTGTTTTAACCCAGAATCTTGGTCTTTCAAGGCTAAAAAGTTAATAAGTGTTGAAAGTCTAGCAGACACAATTCTAAATTCAAAAACTGATGGTATTTCAATAAGTGGAGGCGAGCCTTTTCTCCAGCCTGAGGGTTTATTGCATTTATTAGAATATTTACACCGAGATGGCTCTCCATTTCAAAAAGGTGTATTGATTTTTACAGGTTTTTATGAGCATGAATTAAAAAAAATTCCAGAGTATGAAAAAATTCTCAAGTTTACAGATGTGATAATATCAGGTAGATATAATTTTGAGTTAAGAGTTTACGGTTCAATGCTTTCAAGCAGTAATCAAAAATTTATCTGGGGCGGAAAAGGCTTGATTAAAGAAGAAGAATTAATGAATCAAGATTTTGAAATAATAATTGAAAGTGATGGTTTAAAATTAACTGGTTTTCCTAATTTATCAAAAGAAATTCATAAAGAATTAATAGATTTAGGTGTAAATATAAAGGTAAAAAAATAAAAAACAAATAATATTATAACATGCTCAACAGAATCATTGATTCACGATTGGAGCCGGAGAAAAAATGAAAAATCTTTTAAATACTTTATCAGACCATGAATTAGTATGTCAATATCAATCTAATAATGGTGAGATATATCTTGATTGTTTATTGTCAAGATATGAATCAATGCTTAAAAAAATTTCTCATTCACACTTGTTGAAATTTACAGATTGTGTGTTTGATGATGTTTTGCAAAATGCAAGACATGGGGCAATTCTTGCGTTTCAGAGATTTAACACCCAATCTTCTACATCTCTATCCACTTTTTTACACACCACTGTATACTATCATTTGTTGACATGCAATGATACACAATCTTTTATAAATTGCCCAAGCAATTTAAGAGAAATTAAGTCTTATTGTGCTGGACGATATGATTTCGAGAAAGAAAAGAAGGATAAATTTGAAAAAAAACACAAATTACACAATTCTGATTCAATTAAAACGTTCAAAAAAGATCATGAAATTCTAGCTAATCACAGTGTTTATACTGAAGATATTTTACCCGAAAGAACTTTTCAATCAGAAAATGAAATAATTCGCGATGTTTATAGTAAAATTTTTATTGAAAGTTTACCGGAAGATCAAAAAGAGATAGTAATTTTATTAATGCAGGGTCATAGTATTTCAAAAATCGCGCAAATTTTTACACAAAATTTTGGTAAAAAAATTACAGACAAAACTATAAAGAAAAAAATAGAAACAATCAAAGCGTTTTTCGTATAATATTATTATGGTAAATTATTATGCTGTTCATGTAATGTCTGGTCGTGAAAATAAAACAAGAGATTTGTTGTTAAATAGGGCTGTAGCTCAAAGACAATGGCAAGATACTATTTTGGATATTATTATCCCTACAGAGAAAGAATATGTAACTAGAAGAGGAAAAAGAGTGGTTGCTGATAAAAAAGTTTTTCCTGGTTACATCTTTGTGAAGATGCACTTAGACGATAATACAGAAAAGCTTGTTCAAGGTACAGATGGGGTAACAGGTTTTGTTAGATCAGGTAGCAAGCCTGTTCCAGTAGCAGAGAAAGAGATTGAAACTATTTTGAAAAATTTAGAAAATTCTCAAGAAGATAGCCCAAAGTCTAATTTCAAACCTAATGATGTTGTTTCAATTATTTCTGGTCCTTTTGCTGATTTTAGTGGAAAAATAGAATCTATTGATGAATCTAAAGGTAAAATAAAAGCCTATGTAAATATTTTTGGTAGAGATACTCTGGTTGAACTTGCTATTCAAGATGTGGAGCCAATAAAATAATTTCCAGTTATAACATTTTTTGATTATAGCTTATGTAATGTTTTCATTACATGAGAATAAAAATGAAAAAAAATAACGATAATATATCTGAAATGACAAAAAACACTGACAAAGAAAAATTTGAAAAATTATGTAAGCAATCTCGTAATAAACTTTATGGGGTTGCTTTAAGTGTAGTTCGTGATCCAGAGCTTGCGAATGATGTTTTGCAAGCTGCTTATATTAAAGCTTGGCGTAAATTTGATGAATTTGATCAAAATAAAAAGTTTATAAATTGGATGACAACAATTGTAAAAAATGCTGGTATTGATCAAACAAGAATTAAAAAGAAACATTCAGTTGCTTTTTCTATTGACAATTTGTCTACATTCGCTGATGATAATAAATTCCAAGAAATGTACATTGAAGACAAATCCTCAGATCTTGTAAAAAATTATGAAAAGAATGAATTAATTCAAGCCCTCAAACAAGCAGTAAAAAGCATGCCACAGGACTTAAAAGATGTAATGATTCCTTTCATGAGAGGATTGTCTTATGAAGAAATCTCAATAGAAACAAATGTTACTCTGGCTACAGTTAGAGCGCGAGTTCACAGAGCAAAACAATTATTAAGAAAAAATCAAGATCTTTTAATTTTTATGAATATTTAACGTATAATATATTAGGTAATAAACATGAAGAAAATTCTAACAATTATTCCAGCTCTCGCCGTTCTTGCCACAGTTGCTCCTGCACAGGAGAAAATCGGGCTTCGACCAGTTAAGCCACAAGTTAAGTCGCAATCAATGAATACTTCGGTATCAGATGGTAGCCTCTCTTTCTTGTATCTCAAAGATGGCTTAGATACAAGCTATACTGCTGTTTCTTATCCTCTGTTCAACGTTACAGGGCTTGGTAATCGACTCCAAATCGTTGCGCTTGGGGCTTTTGACAGCAATTTCACAAAGACTAACATGTACCTTGGTACAGGCGTTTCTCTTAGTGTTGTTCGAAATTCCGGCTGGGAAGTAAAAGCTTATGCCGGTTACAAGGGCTTCAACCTTGGACAAAACTTCAATGCCGCTCAAGGTTCTGAAGGAGTAGTTTTTGGTTTGGGCTTGACAATTCCAGTTAGATAATCTTTTTGGTCTGGTCTCCTAGTCCCTGCAGGAATGTAGGGACATTTTTTTTAAAAAGTTTATGGGGCGCCCAGGAATTCGACGTGATTGTATGGGTGTTTGTTGCATGTAGTGGGTGATTTTCGGGACACTTTAAAAGAAAATCAAAAAATAAATGGCAAAAATGCTAAAAAAACTCGCAGATTCAATCCTAGCTTCGCTAAGGCTGGTCTTGCAATGGTAGCCTAGTGCTGTCTGGAGAATAGAACACCAAGCTAGTAGGGTGTTATTCTCTTCGAATAAAATCTAGCAAAAAACATCTATGATCGAATGATGTAAAAGCGATATGCAGATTGTGTGGATTTGTTTTTTGTTCCTATCAATTCAAGTAAAAACAAAATTCTAAACATGTAGAAGCAAGCATGACAGCTATTGCGGAAAGCGGTTCGACTCCGCTGCGCTCCACCATTTTATTACCAAATGCCGAAAATATTTAGATTCAAATAGGTTCAATTACAAGTGATTTGTAATATAAGCTTGTGAACCATCAAAATTTTTTTTCACCTATAATTAAATTAAATGATCAACTTACAGAAATTGAAAAAGTAAGTTTGGCAAATTTAATTTCTTTTCCAGTAGATGTGGATCACGATTTGTACTCTGAGATTTTTAATCCAGATGAAAACATCTTAACAGGAATATACACACTTCCTTCAAGTTTTATTATTGGCGGTTTTGTCGTAAAAATTTTTCATGGTTATCAATTTTTTTACGTAAAAGACATTGCTATTAACCCTAAACTAAAATCGTTTAAGTATGCAAACGAGATAATCCAATTTTTAGGTGATTATGGCTTGCATGTATTCGGTGAAAACTTCAAAGGTATTTATAGTATTGTTTTATGTGACAAAAATGGTAGAAATTTAAATGAAAAAAACATTTTAAAGAAAAAGTGTTTTTTGAGTTCAGGCGCAATTACAGTTAGAGAACGTGCAAGAATAAAAAATAATTTCATGCACTTCATTTACATTCCTTATAACGGGGGTCATGAATCAGATGAAGTTAAAGAAATTTTCTTGCAGATTACAAAAAATTAAAATATTAAAAATAATTGCAATAATTTTGCTCATTTGTTTATACAACAGACAACAACATCAATTTTTTGTCATTGTTAATGGCTCATCTATGGAGCCTACTTTAAAGAATCATTCTTTGGTTTATGTTGATCATGATTTCAATAAAATTAATAAAGATGACATAATCGTGGCAATACATGATAATGAAAAAATTGTTAAAAGAGTGGTAGGTATTCCAGGTGATTTATATGTTGAAAATATTGCTGGTGATTCTTTTACTTTACTTGTCAATGAAAATCAAAAAAGTTCAATGAAAAATGATTCTTCTGAACTTATTCTAAAATCCATTCCTACAGGTTATTATTTTCTTGAAGGTGACAACTCGGACACTTCTTATGATTCTCAAGATTTTGGTTTGATACCAAGGTCAAATATTATCGGTAAAGTAATTCAATAATGTATAATAGAATTATGTGGTTAGAATTTGATCCCGAAGAAATTGATGTAATTAGTGAAGCATTGAAAGAATGTAATCTTCATGGTATGAACTTTTTACTTAAATCAAAACTTAACAACTTATCTCCACGTAATATCAAGCATAGTAGAAAAAATGCTGTTAAAGCGGCTCAAACTTATTTTTCTGCTGATGATTTAATAATAGAGGATGATTATGTTAAATGGACTGAAGAAGGTGATGCTCTCGTTCTTTGTTGGCAAAAAGTACCACAAAAATTCATCGTTGAAGAAGATTGTGGATGCAATAAATGAAAACAAAATTTTAATTTTTATTTTATTGTTTGTTTTATTTTTATTCGTTGAAGACATTGATTTAGCAAAATTGTTTTTAGGTTCATTTTGTATTGGTGGAATTTATTGTTTAATCAGGAATAAGCTTAATTGAACTAGAAGTAATAATTGATGTCCATCTTTATGAAACCAAAAACAAAAGAATATTCTGTTGTTGATCCAATAAAATCTGGCTTCGATAAAGCTGTTATTAAAAATGATAAAATCAATCCAAAAGTCAAAGAAAAAATATTAAAAGCAACAGATATTATATCCAAGGAACTTGATTATGAAATTGACAAAATTTGGATTTTGGGCTCAACTTTAACTTATCAATGGAAAAAAAATTCTGATATTGATGTGACAATTTTTTTGAAAGATAAACTGGATTCTGATGATTATAAAGAATTAAATAAAATTGCTCTTGAAACATATAATGACAAATTGTATATAAATGAACACCCTATAAATTTTTATTTTTCACCACAAAGATTTTTGAAATTTAAAGCTGATGCAATTTATGATTTAAAAAATGATAAATGGATAAAAAAATCAGAACCTTTGAATGAAGATGAAATTGAAGATTTAATTCGTAATTGCTCATCTTTAGAAGAATTTAACACTATTTTTCAAGAATACTTAGAGCTTAAAGATATGCTGGAAAATTTTGTTGGCGAATCTGATCAATTGAATGAAATTATCTCAAAAGCTATGAAAATATCTAATCTTTATAGTAAAATTAAGGACATAAGAAGAGAAGATTTTAAAAAGAAACCAGATCCAGATATTCCGTCAGCTAATTATAGGTGTAGTAATGTCATTTTTAAAATGTTAGAATCATATGGGCTCGGAGACATCGCTGAAGAAATCTCCAACTTTATTGAGTCGAGGCTCAAAGATTAGAGCTACAGGGATGGGTATAACGCCATATTGAATATTTTGCACTCTTGATTTAAAAACATAAGAACAAGATTTTAATCCTGGTAATTTGATTGCCTCTTCCGCACGTAAATCTTGATATTTATTTATAATTTGATTGAAAGTGAAATTTTCTGTAAAACCAACAAGATAATTACCTGATTTCTTTTTTCCTATGTGACAATGAAGCCCAGATAATATATCGTGTGAAGCAAAACCTTCTGATCTATAATCTTTCACAGGCTCAAAATCTTTGATTAATCTGGGACCAGCTTGAATAATTGTGTCTGTTTCTTTAATTGTAAAAATTGCCCGATTTTTTTTGCCTTCTATCAATCTTTTTACAATGCCATTGTCTTTCAAAAATCCTACTGGATGACCCTTGAAATTGTAATTACACCCAACAGCAACACCTTTAAAGTTTTCTTCAGGTATCCAATTAAATTCAATTCTAGTCCGAAATGTATCTTTATTGATCTCAATAAAAAATTCTTTATCATTGTCGGATAATATGTAGTAATCCATACGTATATTTATACAAGATATGCTAATTCCTTATGTAATCGAAAAAACTGGTGAAACTGAACGCTCGTATGATTTATTTTCTAGACTTTTGAAGTCTAGAATTATCTTTGCTGGAGAAACAATTGATGACCACATGGCTAATGTAATTATAGCTCAAATGCTTTTTCTTGAAAAAGAAGACCCTAAAGAAGAAATTCATCTTTACATTAATTCACCAGGAGGCTCAGTGTATGCAGGGCTGGCTATTTATGATGTAATGCAGTTTGTGTCGTGTCCTGTTGCTACTACATGCGTGGGCATGGCTGCTTCAATGGGGGCTATCCTTCTTGCTGGCGGCGAAAAAGGAAAACGAACTATTCTTCCTAATTCTCGCGTGATGATACATCAAGTATCATCAGGTTTTAGAGGAACCATTGCTGACATTAATGTTCAAGCAAAAGAAACAAATTATCTTATGAATAATTTGATGGAAATTTTATCAAAACATACTGGAAAAGACGTAGAACAAGTGAGAGCAGATTGTGACAGAGATTATTGGATGTCAGCAGAAGAAGCTCTAGAATATGGAATTATTGACGAGATATTGGAAAAATGAAAACAGCTTTAATTTTTGATATAGATGGTGTTGTAGCAGATAGCTCTCAAAGGTTTAAAAGATTGAATCTCGATGCATTTGCTCGAAAAGATGCACCTGCTTGGATAAAATCTGTGCAGTGGTATAATGCTGATTGCAGAGGTGATGAAGTGATTGATTTAGGGTTAGATTTGCTTCAAATGCTTTGCTCGTTTTACAAGCCAGATTGTGTGTTTTTTGTCACAGCAAGAGGTGAAGGTGGTTACAAACCTACTTTACAATGGCTCAAGCATGAAGGTATTTGGGACGATGATTGCAGATTAATTATGCAACCAGAAGATTTTGAAAACTATCACTTCTACACACAATCTGACCATGCAAGTTTCAAGAAGAATGTGGTGCAAAAAATTATGAAAGATTATGAGATTGTGTGTGCCGTGGATGATAGCGAAGATAATATACAAGCTTACAATGACTTAAAAATACCCACACTTAAATTTTGTGTGCCAATAGGAAGAGTGCTGGTTTAATTCAGATTTGGGTGAATGAATAGATTTAGGTAACAATATGAACAATTTTCAAGAACTAACAGATTTTTTAAACAAATATGGTGTGAAATACATTATCCATTCAGATTGTGTAGAAGTGAAGGGTAATTGGAATCTTTGCTACAAAAATCTTAGGTCTCTTCCAGAATCATTTGGTAATCTAAAGATTGGTGGTAGTTTAAGGCTTCATGATAACAATCTCGCATCTCTTCCAGAATCTTTTGGAAATCTGAAGATTGGTGGTGATTTGTGGCTTAGCAATAACAATCTCACATCTCTTCCAGAATCATTTGGTAATCTGAAGATTGGTGGTGATTTGTGGCTCAACAGCAACAATCTCACATCTCTTCCAAAGTCATTTGGAAATTTGAAGATTGGTGGTGATTTAAAGCTTCAAAACAACAATCTCACATCTCTTCCAGAGTCATTTGGAAATTTGAAGATTGGTGGTAATTTGGGTCTTTATCGCAACAAACTAAAATCTCTTCCAGAATCATTTGGTAATCTGAAGATTGGTGGTAGTTTGCGTCTTAATAACAACAATCTCGCATCTCTTCCAGAATCTTTTGGGAATCTGAAGATTGGTGGTGATTTGGGTCTTTATCGCAACAAACTAAAATCTCTTCCAGAATCATTTGGTAATCTGAAGATTGGTGATAATTTAATGCTTGATGAAAATTTTATCACATCTCTTCCGAAATCATTTGTTGACATAGATGTTAAAGGATGGATTTCTTTGAGTATAATTACACGAATAATTTACAATTGTCAAAAACGCAATAAACACAAGATTAAGAAACAAGAAGCTAAACTAGAAGCCGAAAGAAAGAAACTAGAAGCAGAAGAACTCAGAATAAAATCTCAGATTTGGGTGAATGAATGAAAAACGAAAAGTATACAGAAGAAGAGATAGATAGAACCATAGAGTTTTTCCACATATTAGGAATTAAAATAAGCTTTTTTTCCCTTTTATTAACTTTCGGCATATACGGCTTCGAAATAGCCACTAACGAGGGTAGTATGCCAAGCAAACCAGGTTTAGTATACTGGTATGGTATAAGGGCTGTCTTGTTTATTTTTGTAATTGTAATATTACTTATTCTCACACCTGGAAATATTTTAGTGTATCACAATAAAAAAATAGACAAAATAGATGAAGAAGAAAAAGCTAGGCAGCAGGCTCTGCTTCTAGAAACCGAAGAAAGAAACAGAGCTAATTCTCAAATTTGGGTGATTTGATGAAGAATAATTTCAAAAAACTAACAGATTTTTTAGACAAATATGATGTGAAATACATTATCCATTCAGATTGTGTAGAAGTGGAGGGTGATTTGTGTCTAAATAACAAAAAACTAACATCTCTTCCAGAATCATTCGGAAATTTAAAGGTTAGTGGTGATTTGTGGCTTGATAACAACAATCTCACATCTCTTCCAGAATCATTTGGAAATTTAAAGATTGGTTTTAGTTTGTGGCTTAATAACAACAATCTCGCATCTCTTCCAGAATCACTTGGTAATCTGAAGATTGGTGGTAATTTGTGTCTTAATAACAACAATCTCACATCTCTTCCAGAGTCATTTGGTAATCTGAAGATTGGTGGTTATTTGTGGCTCAACGACAACAAGCTTGAATCTCTTCCAGAGTCATTTGGAAATCTGAAGATTGGTGGTGGCTTGGGTCTTAGTAACAACAAACTAAAATCTCTTCCCAAGTCATTTGGCAATTTGAAGACTGGTTATTTGAATCTCACCTACAACAATCTCACATCTCTTCCAGAATCATTTGATGATATAGATGTTAAAGGAGACATTTATATGGG